>OENY01000053.1_pt1 | contig 64271 bp, 62 predicted proteins | sample 1539391 | NCBI WGS metagenome assembly OENY01 (sample SAMN03777356, study PRJEB22549) | human gut metagenome | biome: gut; feature: infant; material: feces | host: Homo sapiens | collected 2013-11-24 | reverse complement strand
GCATCCGATCATCCACTCCGACCGCGGCTGCCATTACCGGTGGCCCGGATGGATCCGCATCTGCGGGGAGCACAAGCTGACCCGGTCGATGAGCGCGAAGGGCTGCTCCCCGGACAACGCGGCCGCGGAGGGGTTCTTCGGGCGTCTCAAGCAGGAGTTCTTCCACGGGCGCGACTTCGCCGGCGTCACCATCAAGGGGTTCATCGAACGACTGGACGCATACATGACCTGGTACCGGGACGAGAGGATCAAACTCACTTTCGGCACCAGCATCGCCAAACGAAGACGTGAGCTCGGACTCATGGCATAATCAAAGAACAAGGACACCGGAGTCCAACAAAACGTCACCACCCCCGGCAGGCATCACCTGCATCGTGCAGGAACTTCAGCTGAACCAGTTCGAATTCCAAACCTATCTGAAAACAGCGGACGAGATCCTAGATTCATATCCCGGCCTGGACGGTGTTTTCTCGGCCGATCCGGTCACCGCCGCCATCCAGAGGCAGGCCCTTGCGCGAGGAATGAGGATCCCGGATGACATCTTCATGTTCGGATACGACGGCACGTTCCTTGCCGAGGCCGTTTTCCCGCCATTGCCTACGGTCGCGCAGCCATATGACCAAATAGCCAAGACCGTGGTCGACGTGCTCATGAAGAAAATAAACGGCGAGAAACTGGAGAAAATGTCCTACATCATTCCGATATCGGGCAGGAACATGCCCGCCGTCTCCAACTAACGCTGATCGGGCGTCGTGCGCCTTCGAAGCCATCATTACCGTCAGGGGAACCAAGGCGTACCGGTCATGCCCGGTTCCCCGAGCCGGAATCTGGGCATGGCCCTCCCTCGGCCGGCCGGATCCCCGGGGCCGCGTCCAACTCTTTTCCCGGCAATCCGATCACGTCACGCCCGATCTCGGACCAGACGCCCGCCCCGCGCGGACGGCGTGATGAGGAACACTTGTATTTAGATGCTCCTATACATTGTCGAGTGTTTGGGTGTGTTGTTTCGGTTCGGTTATCGAGTTGATCCATTGGATGGCTCGTCGTCCGGGTCGGGCGGGTCGCTCTGCGCGATCCGTCTGGCCAGTGCGAGCAGACTGGCCTCGTCCGGGGTCCTGCCGTCCTCCGCGATCGCCGTCATGGCCCGGACCGCGTTCCCGAAGCCGCTCGCCAGGCTGGCCCTGTGCAGCATCGTCAGCTCGCGCCGTCTCGCCCTGGGATCCAGGGCGTCGAGGTGGGCGGCGAGCCCGTCGGGAAGCTCGCCGCGCAGGGGCGACTCGCCCCACGCGTTGGGTTTGCGGGCAAGCGCGGGCAGCAGCGTGGCGGGGTTCCTGACCGTCGGGCCGCCGTTCCCGTAGGAGCGGGGAAGGGTGTTCACGTGCCTGCCGTCGGCGGTGCGGATCTCCGCCTCGAACGCGCGCAGGCCGGCGAGCAGCGTCCAGCCGCGCCATGACGGGCCCGCGAGGTAAAGGACCGATCCGATCTGGATGTTGCCCTCCTTGTCGGCCTTGCGCTCGACCCATTCGACCGCGTCGAAACGCGCGCGGCAGCGGCTGCAGTTCCCCGCGGTCCTCGTCGAACAGCTCGCGTATCGGCCTGCCGGAACGGTGGTGGTCCGAATCCGCGATCGCGTCGCGCCTCGACGGCAGATGCCTCGCCGGCTGTCTGTGACTCTCCGCGTTGGGCTTGGGGACCATGAGGTTGCGGCGCAGGAAGCCGACCGCGTTCTCGACGGATCCCTTCTCGTTGCCGGAATACGGGTTGCAGAACCTCGTCTCGAGCCGGTAGTGGTCGCAGAACATGGCGAACACGCGCACCACGGTGACCTTGTCCCACGCGACGCGGTGGCCCACGCCGGTGGCGTTGTCGAACACCAGCACGCGGGGAACCATGCCGATGTGGTCGAGGATCTGGGCCAGCCTCTCGCACACGCATTCCGCGTTCTCGCCCGGCATCGCGGCCACGTACCGCATGTTCGAGTGCGGGAACGTGGCGACCAGGCAGTGGACCCTGACGTCCCCGCCGCCGATCGTGGCGACGGCCTCGCCGAAATCGACCTGCATGACGCCGGCGCCCCAGTCGAGCTCGAGGTACCCGTCGCCGTCGGACCGATGCTCCTCGCGCCACCTCCTCACGTAGCGCCGCACCGACGAGTACGAGCCCTCGAAGCCCTCCTCCTCGACGAGCCTGGCGTACACGCGTCTGGCGGTATGGCGCTGCTTGCGGGGCATGAGCCTGTCCGCGGACAGCCACGAATCCACCGTGCCGGAATGCGCGTCGATCAGGGAACGCCGTCCCTTCCCGGCCGCGGGTTTCGGCGAGCAGTCCTCCATGGTCGCGTATTTCCTGACGGTATCCCTCGACACGCCAATCCGTCTGGCGATTTCGCGCCATGACACGCCCTGGGCGTCGAGAATCCTGATACGTTGTTGTATCGACACCGGTTTCGTCATTCCTTTCCTTTCCCGAGTGGCCTTGTTCGGCCGGGTGTGTTTCAACTCGGGAAAATAGCCGGGTTATGGCGGGCCGGTGCCCTTCATCTCGCCATTTCGGTGAAACGGACTAATTCCCACCGCTTTTCGGACCGGAAAGTTATGCCGCATCGGCCTAACTTCTATTGAACAGACACATCCGATTTGAGATGCTTTCCGACGGTCATTCGGCTAAGTCCGACCTTGGAGGCGATATATGTCTTCGGCACCTCATCGAGCAGGACTTTTACTCGGAGGCTCTTCGCGGCCGAAGCTGCTGTGTTGTTGGCTGATGCAATCGCGATTTGTATATTGGCACCTGCCACAAACGAAGTCAAACGCTACGGCGTGTTGTCATATGCCAACAGTATTTCTACGGCGTTGCCAACTGCTGTCAGGTGATAACATTTGCACATGGCAACAAAGATTGAATGGGATATTTTCGACTACGCAGCAAGAGACGTACTGTCTGAATTGTTGGACGAATTAGGTGCTTCTTACCGCGAAATGGAAAGCCTGACATATGGTGAAGTAACCTATAGCCGTATTCGGGATATAAAGATGGGCAATAAAGCTCCCGTCCGACTTTCTGAATTCATCAGACTTAGCGCAATAAGCCATTGTCTTCCAGCGCAGGCGCTTCATATGGTGATAGATCGAGTAAACGAGCTCGAAAACGAAGAATATATGTCTATGACGCAGGAAGAACGCGATTCAATTAACGAAATATTCGAAATGCTAAGAACGCAGCAGTCCTCAGCCGACACTCCAGAACCCATCGTCCGATCTACTGTCGATGATGATAATGCTCGTGTGGCGGAGACCCTCAGCAAGCTCAAACGTGGTGACCTCGACATCGCCGCCTTGAAAGACGAGCACAAGTTCGACGGGGACGGCGACGGTCCGGCGTGATATTTCATGTCTCTAATGTTCCATTTCGGCGTTTTGGAACATTAGAAGTATGATTTTCGTTTATATAAATGCTTTTCTGGAACGATTGGAACAATACGATGGACTATAAAAGCATTCGGCAAACCGTGCATATGAGCCAGTCCACGGAAACACCGGAGACCATAGCCGAACATGAATACCGGCAACGCCTCAACGGATGGAGCACGTTCCGATCCGGCATCACTCTACGCGGCAGCGAACTCTTCGTCGTCAATTTCCGCGAACTTGCCACGATCGCCGACAGCATACGCGACCAGGAAAACAAAGTAATCGAACTATGGAACGCGCTGCCCCCAATCGCACGCCGCGCCTACCTGCACGACCTCATCGGCACGGAAATGCAAAGCAACCAATGACATCGAAGGCGTCCGCTCCACACGCAGGGAAATCAGCGACGCCCTCGAAGCCGCGCTCAACGACGGGCCGCACAAACGATTCAGCGAATTCGCAAAACTCTTCCTCACACTCAGCGACGAACAGCCCGAACCCATGCCCGAAACACTCAACGAGATCCGAGCCATCTACGACAAAGTCATGTCAGGCGAACTCGCCGAGAAGGACAAGCCGGACGGCGAACTGTTCCGCAACGGGCCCGTCTACATCGACAACCCATCCACCGGCAAAAGAATCCACACCGGCATCACCCCCGAATCGGAAATCAAAGTACTGCTCACGCAATGGCTGACACTCTCACGCAACCGGGACGTGCCACCGCTGATCCGAGCGGCGATGTGTCACTTCGCATTCGAATACATACACCCGTTCTACGACGGCAACGGGCGCACGGGACGATTCCTGTTCGCGCTGCAGCTCAGACAGCACCTGAGCGCACCGACCGCCATCAGCCTCAGCCCCGTGATCTACGACGGCAAGGACCGCTACTACAAGGCCTTCGAAGACGCACAGCACCCGTTGAACCGGCGTGACGGCAGCATATTCGCATACCGGATGATGAAATTCGTCGCGGACGCACAGAAAAAACTCATCGATGACTTGTCTGAGAAAGGCTCCATGCTCCTGCACGCCGTGAACCGGCTCGAAAGCCTGAAAGAGGAACGGCAGTGGGACGATGTCGAAGCCAACATAATCGCGGTGCTCGTGCAGGAGGAACTGTTCGGGGAATCCCCGCACAGGGTGACCCGTAGGCAGCTGGGCGAGGGACTGGGTCTGGGAAGAAAGAAAATCGCGCAAGGCCTCGGCTCTCTAGAGGAGACCGGTGCAGTGTCGCATAAGGGCACCCGGCCGGCCTTCTACTCACTCACCGATGAAAGTTGTGGAGACTGCTTGCCGGAATAACTGGAGGAGGGGACGAATGAACTACGGATGGCAGAAAGAGCCCCTCCTGCCGTTGTCGCCGCGCATGAGCTATGGGCAGATGCGCATGATCCTGTATCAGGTCGCGCCAAACCTGCACGTGGCCAGCGCCCGACTGCCCGGCAAACTCGACGGGCATATACTGCCTCGCCACCAACACCGTGCTCATCGACCGGCGCATCACCTACACACGCAAACGCTGCGCGCTCGTGCATGAGCTTGTCCACTGGAGACACGGAGGCGACACCAGCAACGGGTGCAACGGCGGCAAGCTCGAACAACGCTGCCGGCGCGAGACCGCCATACTGCTCATCGATCCAGCCGAATACGCCTTGGCGGAACGCATGTATGACAGCAACCCTTACCAGATTGCCGCTGAACTCAACGTGACCGTCCAAGTCATAGAAGATTACAAGAACTGGCTACACGACAGTGTGGCCGCCTAGAAGAAAGAAGAAAACAATGGATTCGGCATCTCTCATTTTTGCGATTATCGTTCTGCTGATAGGACTCGGCATCAGCTACTTCGTCATCGAATGCGCGGTACGCAACGGCATCAACGAATCACTCCTGTTTGCCAACAAGGAACGTTGGGAAAAAGTGCGCAACGATTTCCCTGACCTAAAGCTCCCCGCATACGAGAACCGCCACAACGACAACCCCACATACGAGCCGGTGCAAAAATGAACGGTATAAGAAAATCAATGGCAGTAGTGACATCGGTGTTACTGCTCGGCTCTATTGCCGCCTGTGGCTCAAACAAGGAAACGGCGGCCAACGACAAAGCCGAGATCCAGTCGGAAGCTGAAGACGCCATCAAAGGACCGATTCCCAAAGCAGTCAGGAACCGTTAATCGATAACGGACTACACGGCGAATGCTCCGGCTCCGACCCAAGGCTCCAGTCGGTGAAAATCGATACCAGCTCATACAAGATTCGAGTCGAGATACCGAACAACAGTTCGATACAGGCGAGCGACTATTACGGGTACTACATCAATTTCACCAATGATTCTGGCAAGATGTGGCAGGCGGGTTTCAAGAATGTCGTCAACTCGAACGAGACCTCGGTATTCGTGTTCGACATGGGAACAAGCAAGCAGAACAATCTCGGGACATGGAATGATCTGGTGACTCTGCAGGACGGGACTTTCTACGCGATGCTGCCCAATCAGGATATTCGCGGCACCGGCATCAAATGGAACGCGACGCTATCCATCGATGGCCGGGATGTGGCGACATGTCCCGCTGATGGAAGCGATACAACCTTGAAATAAAAGAGTTGCCCTGCCGGCGTTGCAGCGCCAACAGGGCAAGTGAAGAATCCAGCTAGTTCAAGAAAGGAGGACGCTTCGCCCACTATCCTACACGGGGCGAAGCTATACCCGAAATGTCAATTTGCGGACTTGTGCTTGTCATCGCCTTTCGATGCCTTCCCGGATTTGAACGCCTCGATGATACGCGGCATAACGAAACCGACGCTTCCGGCGAAGCTGATGAACGCGGCCGGGTTCATGCCCAGAGCAAAGAACACCACGGCGCAGATGAACGCCGCAGCGGGAATCAAAGAGAATACGACGGCGGTGAATTTGTAGACCCAGTTCTCCGCTTTCCGGTCATCGGCATAGATTTCGACTACACGTTTCTGACTGTCGATTTCGGAATGCAAGGAATCCTCGGCCATACGAAGAATCCTGTCCGCCGCGCCGGGAAGAGTCTGTTCGTATTCGGCGAGTTCCTTGCTGGACGGCAAGGGGCAGGACGTCACCTCCATATGAGTCAGAGACTATCGGCGATCCATCGCCTTCCGGATCGAATCGCCGGTCAGATTCCAAGCCTTGGTCTGCAGTTCGAGAGACGTCATGATTTTCGGAGCCTCCGATTTTCGCGTCCTGCCCGTCAGCCCCGCTGTCACCTCCGCTTTGAATCCGCGAATCATCGCTTGCTTCGTTGATGTCCTCATGGCTCATCAGTCCTCCAAAATCACGTTATACGTTTTCCGGTTCCGAATTAAAGGCCCCTATGCCCTCTTCTTCGCGAGTCGTGCCGGACGGTTCATCATCGCGCGGTGCAGTCGCATCCATTTCTCATCCACGGCGTTGCGTGGCTTGCCGTCCTCGGGCGGCGCGTACGTCGGTATCCGTCATGGTCATGGCCGCCTCCTTTCGATTTTGGCGTAAGTGGATAAGCTTATGTGTTTTCCTGCCCCTTGTCAGATCCCATTAAAACACATCAAAACCGGAAAAACCCGTACAAGTGAGTGAAAATCATGGCGAACGTCACCAGATACAAGACCAGCAAAGGCGAAGTGCGCTATCGCGTCCGTTACCGCAAGCCAGACGGTACGCAAACCGACACGGGGGGAGTTCGCCGCAAGATAGATGCGGAGAACTGGGCGGCGAAACGGGTCACCGTGGCCAAGGCCGAAGGCACGTACATCGATCCCACTGCAGGGAAGATAACGGTGGGGGAGTTGGCACCGGCATGGTTGGCCAAGAAGAAGCTCAGCGCCAAGCCCAGCCATTACCGGAACCTCGAAGGAGCATGGGAGAAATGGGTGAAACCCGAATGGGGAAACACCCCGGTATCCGCGGTCACCCGCGAGGCCGCGCAACGATGGGTCACCGGAATCAGCCAGGGCAAGACCGCCAAAGATGAACAAGGCAACGAGATAGTGCTCGCAAAGCCTCGGAGCGCCAGCGTCGTCCTCCGCGCCCACGGCGTGCTCGCCGGAATATTGGATGACGCGAAAGCCGACCGGCGTATCCCGGACAATCCCGCACGGGGCATCGAACTGCCACGCAAGCGCAGGAAAAAGCACGTGTACCTCACCGCCGAACAGCTTGACCGGCTGGCTGGCAGCGTCATGCCATGGAGACGAGACCTCGTGCTCGTGCTCGGACTGTGCGGCATGAGATGGGACGAGCTTATACCCCTGAAGGTGATGGACGTCGATCTCAAAAAGCACCGTATATATAGGAGTGAGCGCGCCGATGGTGGGCGGCGTCATCATACCTGACGGCACCAAGACCTACAAGGCGCGCGCCGTCATGTACCTGGTCGTGCTGGACCCGATCATGCGCAGTCTGTGCGAGGGGCGCGAGCACGGCGACCTGCTGTTCGAGCAGCCGGGACGCGAGGGCATGATGATACGCGAGTGGGGTAATGCGAGCCGTGATGACGGTTGGCTGTCGGTCGGCCTGCGGCGTGCCGGCATACCCGGCCGCCTCACCATTCATGACCTGAGGCACACGGCCGCGAGTCTCATGGGTCAGAGCGGGCGCGAACGTGAAGGCCGTGCAACGGCAGTTGGGGCACAAGAGCGCGGCCATGACGTTGGACGTGTACGCCGACCTTTTCGACGATGATCTGGATGAGCTGTCGGAGCGCATGGGTGAGATGCTGGCGCGTGAGAATGTGGGCAAAATGTGGGCAAAAGAGGTTTCGAGGGCCGCGTGATTGAGCTGGGAGTAAGGCTGTGTGCTTTTCTCCGGTGGGTTCGAGTCCCACCGCAGGCACCTTCACTGGACTGCGGTCAGCATTGTCTGCCGTGGGGATTTTTCGTATCGGTCGCCTTCCCGAAACAAACAGCCGTTAGTCTGTGTGATGTTGTGACGATGAATCTGATGAAATGAGGGAACGCACATGGCTTCACGCTGGACCGACGTCGAACGGGTCGATGAGGGCGCCTTGCCCACCATGCTCACCCAGGCCGTCATCGCAGGCACCGCGCTGACCATCGGCGCCATCGCCTGTTCCGGCTTCTACCTGTCCATGATCGGCAATGTGGTGGCTTTGCTGCCGTGGATGACCGTCATGGTGCTGATCGCCGTGGCTTTTTCCTACGTCGTCGGATTCGCTTTGCTATGGTGCTCCGAAGCGCTGACCATGCGCATGAAGGACGCCTTCAAGCCGTGGGCCTATGGCGTCGTGGGACTGCTCGGCTATGGCATCTGGGGCATGTTCGTCATGAGCGCCATGATGGACTCGCTCAACCAGCCGTTGAACGGCGTGGTATTGGCTAATGGCGATGTCATTGCCCTGACCGTCAACTATGCGGTGTTCGGATTCATCGCGTTCCTGCTGGCGCAGGCGTATGCGCCGGAAATCGCCACTAAAAAGGGTTTGACCGTTGGACTCATGGTGGTGCAGATCGCGCTCGCCATCATCGGCATCATCGTGCTGGTGATGATGTTCTCGGCATTGTCCCACTAAAGCATTTTCGGCCGTGCCGCACTGAAACTGGCACAGAGCCGAAGTGCCGTGTCTCCTTCGCGGCACGGACGTATGCTGGTATATATCGTTAATGGCTATACGGCGACGCTTGTTCAGGAGAAGGAGAGCTATTGTTCAGCGTGCTTGACATGTTCACCATCGGCGTGGGTCCCTCTTCCTCGCATACCGTGGGGCCTATGGCGGCAGCATACGCGTTCTCTTCCTCGTTGCAGCAGCGGCATGTGCTGAATCGTGTTACGCGCGTCAAAACCACGCTGTACGGTTCATTGGCCTTGACTGGGCTCGGCCACGGTACCGATCGCGCCGTTATGGCCGGACTCGAAGGCAATGTACCGGCCACAGTGGATACCGATCATATGCTGCATATTCGCGAGACTTGCGCGCTGGATAACACCTTGAATCTCGCCGGGGCCAAGCGTATTCATTTCGATTATGACCATGACGTGATTTTCGAGCAGTGGAAGCGCATGGCCGCCCATCCCAACGGCATGCGATTCCAGGCATTCGATGATGCCGCCAACTTGGTCGACGAACAAGTCTGGTATTCCATCGGCGGCGGTTTCATCCGTCAGGGTGCGCCCGATGATTCCATGATCGGTATCCATGACCGTCCTCTGGCCGGCACGTCCTTCGCCGATGAAGACGAGCCCGCTGTGGAACCCGTAACCGAGGTGCCGTATCCGTTCCATTCCTGTACGGAATTGGTGGCACTATGCCGGCGTCACGAAATGAGCATTGCCGATATCGTATGGGCCAATGAAACCGCGCTCCGCCCGGAAGAGGCTGTCAAGGCCGAGCTAGATGGCATATGGCAGGTGATGCGCGACTGCGTGAGCCACGGCTGCACATCCAAGGAGACGGTGCTGCCCGGCGGACTTGACGTACCCCGGCGCGCGCCCAAGATGTATCAGCGTCTTGCTTTCAACTCCGATGTGCTTCGCCGCAACAGCCGTCGTAAGGATGCCGTGCTGGAATCCTCGGATGCCGCATGGGTGGATCTATTTGCTCTGGCTGTTTCCGAGGAGAACGCCGGGGGAGGCCGTATCGTCACTGCGCCGACCAACGGCGCGGCAGGCATCATCCCCGCCGTGCTCCACTATTATTGGCACTTCGTGGACGATGCCGATGATCAGGGTGTGGCCACGTTCCTGCTGACCGCCGGAGCCATCGGTTACCTGTTCAAACGTAATGCCTCGATTTCCGGTGCTGAAGTCGGATGCCAGGGCGAGGTCGGCTCGGCCTGCTCGATGGCCGCTGCAGGTCTTGCCGCTGTTATGGGCGGCACACCCGAACAGGTGGAGAACGCAGCGGAGATCGGCATCGAGCATAATCTGGGGCTCACCTGCGATCCGGTGGGTGGTTTGGTGCAGATTCCCTGCATCGAACGCAATGCGATGGCCGCCAACACCGCCATCAATGCGGTACGTATGGCCATGCTCGGCGATGGCTCGCATATTGTGACCTTGGATCAGGCCATAGCCACGATGAAGCAGACCGGCGAGGACATGATGGCCAAATACAAGGAGACGTCCAAAGGCGGTCTTGCCGTCAACGTCGTTGAATGCTGACTTCCGCAGGTTTGCCAATAGTGCTATTGTAGGGCGCATTGTGTCTGTGAAGGAGGACTCATGGCAGATCAGATGCCCAAGGTGAATGCCGAATTCGGCACCACGCCCGTTATCGAGTTTCCGGCGCCCGAGGCCCCGAAGGGTCTCAAGGCCGTTGAGTTGGCTGAGGGCGACGGCCCGATGGTTCGTCGCGGCGACACCGTGACCGTGAACTACCACGGCGTGGTGTGGGGCAAGGACACCCCGTTCGACTCCAGCTTCGACCGCCACCAGCCTGCCAGCTTCGGCATCGGCGTGGGTCAGGTCATCAAGGGTTGGGACCAGACCGTGCCGGGCCACAATGTGGGTTCCCGTCTCGTGGTGTCCATCCCACCGGAATACGGATACGGTTCCCGCGGCGTTCCGCAGGCCGGCATCGGCGGCGAGGACACGCTGGTATTCGTCATCGACATCATTTCCACCCGCTGACGCCTGTTCAGCATGTGACGAACGCCGGGGTCGCAGCCGGCGTTTTTGTTATAGATAACGTATCTTCATTCAGCATCAAACGGTTCAGGAGGACGATATGGCTGAGGACAAGGTCTACCTGCTGACGCAGGAAGCATATAACAAGATGAAGGAAGAGCTGGCCCATCGTGAGGGCGAGCTGCGTGAGGAAATCGCTCACAAGATTGCCGTGGCTCGTGCCGAGGGGGATCTGTCCGAGAATGGCGGTTATCAGGCCGCCCGCGAGGCGCAGAGCAAGAACGAAGGCCGTATCACCGAGCTCACCGTCAAGCTGCGCGACTCCAAGATTATCGAAAACGCTCCCGAGGGTACCGTGGGCAACGGTTCCGTGGTGACCATCGAGCTCAACGGCAACGAGATGACCTACGTGCTCGGCAGCCGTGACATCGTGGCCGGCACCGACTACGAGATCATGACCCCGGATTCCCCGATCGGCAAGGCCATCGAGGGGGCCAAGGTGGGCGACACCGTCTCCTACACCGCACCGAACGGCCGTGAGCTGTCCGTGACCGTCAAGGCCGCCAAGCCGCTGGCCTGAGTGGGCACAAGCGCATAGAGCAAGAGCCTGAAACCTCGTATTGAGGTTTCAGGCTCTTGCTCTATCGGCTCTCGCGCGTTGCGATTAATGCCACAGTGCCACTATTACCATATAGATCGCCACCATGTGGCAGGCATAGCCGGCTACGGTGCCGCAGTGGAAGATTTCATGGAATCCGAATACGCGCGGCCAGGGATCCGGCTTGCGCAGCGCGTAGACGATGGCGCTGAGGATATAGCAGGCACCGCCCGAGCACAACAGCACCACCACGGCGGGGCCTGCATACGGCGAATTCCAGAACATCACCATATAGGCCAGACCATAAATGCCGAAGATGATGTACACCACCGTATATAGCCATCGCGGCGCATTGATCCAAATCACGTGGATGATGATGGCTATGACCGTGCATGCCCACATCGAAATAATGATGATATTGCGCCAGAATGGTTCCAGCGCGAATGAAACCGGCGTGTATGTGCCGGCGATGAGCAGAAAGATATTCACATGGTCGATGCGGCGCAGCACATCGGTGACGCGGGGGCTCCAATCACCCAGATGGTAGCAGGCTGAATTGGTGAACAGCACCAACGATGATGTCATGAATACGGCGCATGCCCATTTCAGACTGGCTCCGTGTGCCAGGCAGATCAGTACGATGCCTGCGGCCAAAGACAGGGGAGCGGCCACCGCATGAATCCAGCCGCGCATAGCGGGCTTCGGACGGCCGTGAACATCGAGACGAATCTTGCGCTCCACTTCCGCAGGGGCGATGCCCTCGATTTTCAGTGCCCGGTTCTCTGCCTTGGCCAGCGTGCGGCTGGCCTTCTCTTCGGCTTTGGCTCGAATGGCTTCGGCCCTGAACTGCGCCTTGACGCGTACTGCTTCCGCTTTGGCCTGCAGCGCCTGTTCGCGTGCCTCTATGACGGCCTGACGCTTCGTCTCGACATACGAGTCGGACGGTTCGTTGGCGGCCTTGGAATTGGTCTGCTGGGTCGTTGCCATCTTGTCGTCGGTTGCTGATGCCATATGATTCCTCGTTCCGCGCGAGCTGACGGTCATTCCTTACGTTTCCGTAACTTACGTTAGCGTAACCTACTGGATTGTCAATACCGACTCACCTGTAATTTATCATCAGATCACATCACGTAATTCGGCGATAAGTGGAACCTATCTGCGTATGATGGACACATGGCTGATTTTTCACATATTCTCGCAACACGCCCCGATTTCGACGACGACGACCGCGAATGGCTGCACCATCTCGTTGCCGACTGGCAGGTCATCGCCGATCTGAGCTTCGCCGATCTGCTGTTGCTCGTGCAGAACGGCGACGGCAAGTACGTGGTTGCGGAACAGTGCCGCCCCTCCACCGTGATGACCCTGCGCGGTGATGATGTGGTGGGAGACACCATGCCCGATGATATGACCGGTGAGCTGGACGCCGCCATGCAATCCAGCGTGGTGTTCCGTTCCACTGTGCTGCGTACCGTAGGCAAGGCCACGGTGTGCAATGTATACGCTCCGGTGCGGCACAATGGCAAGACGCTTGGCTTGGTGGTGCGTGAGACGAACATGGCCACGCGTGAATCCAATGGTCGCTACGAATCCGAAAGCATCAATGCCGGAAAGCAACTGTATGAGATGATTCCGCGCGGTCAATTCCCTTACAAGGATTCGGTGATGAGCCAGCGTCATATCGCGCGCGTGGCGGACGGCTTCATCATCCTCACCGTGGACGGCGTGGTGCGGTATGCCGCTCCCAACGCCATCAGCTGTTTCCGCCGTCTCGGCCTGCTCAATACCATGCCCGGCCAATACCTGAGCGAGCTGGGCACCCAGCTACTCAAGGAGAACGATCCGGTGCCGGATACTTTGCCGCTGGTGCTGGCAGGCAAGGCGGCCGTTGACTCCGAGCTCAACGCCAACCGTTCCGCCGTCTCCATGAGATCGCTGCCGCTGTACGACAATAACGGCCGTGTCGGTGCGATTATCCTATGTCGTGACGTTACCGAGCTGCGCCGTCGCGAGCAGGAACTGCAGACCAAGAACGCCACGATTTCCGAGATTCACCATCGTGTCAAGAACAATCTTCAGGCGGTTTCCGCGCTACTCAGGTTGCAGGCGCGCAAAACCAAGTCCGACGAGGTCAAGAAGGAACTGCAGGAGGCTCAGCGCCGTGTGCAGACCATCGCCATGGTGCACGAGGGGCTGAGCCAGACAGCCGATGAAGTGGTGGACTTTGACAAGGTGATCGCCAACCTGCTGCGCATGGCTGTGGATCTGGCAACCATGAAGGATCAGCACATCGAAATCAATTACATGGGCAAATTCGGCATGATGCCCGCCCAAGACGCCACGCCGTTGTCTCTGGTGCTTACCGAGCTCATCACCAATTCCGTGGAGCATGGATTCGAGGGGCGCAAGGAGGGACATATCACGATCTCCGTGGGACGTTCCGGTCCGAACCTCAATGTGGTGGTCGAGGACGACGGTTCCGGCCTCGGCTCTGAAGAGCAGGGCGGCATGGCACGTTCCTCTGGTTCCGGCTTGGGTACGCAGATCATCAACACCTTCGTGACCAACGACTTCGGTGGTTCCGTGAACTGGGAGTCTCGCCGCGAAGGCGGTACCCGTGTGGTGCTGGATATGAAGCTGCGTGCCGCACAGGACGAGTAATAGCCCTAACGCAAAAACCCTCCCAAACGGGAGGGTTTTTGCATAAACAAGCAAAAATATCAGATCTGCATCTGCATAGCCTGCGAACGGCGGGCGCGCATGGCGCGGCGCTTCAGAGCGCGGCGCTCGTCTTCGCTCAGACCGCCCCAGACGCCATAATCCTGATTGGTGTCCAATGCGCACTTGAGGCATGCATCAATCACCTTGCAGGTACGGCATACGGCCTTGGCCTCTTCAATCTGATTGTATGCGGCACCGGTGTTGCCCACCGGGAAGAACAGTTCCGGATCCTTGTCACGACATGCGGCCTTGGCTCGCCAATCAAAAGCGTTGCTCATTGCTTGCCTCCCTTAAAAGCCCTGTGGCTGATGTGATTTTCCTTAAGTCCTGTACAAGGTAACCACGAACCGGTGCGTTTTTCAAGAGGTTTTGCCCAGAAAAAAGCGGAGATTTTATGACGCGCACTGCACAAGGCATGCCGAGGCACCCGCAATCAGAATCGCGCGGCCAGGCGTGTCCAAATCCTCCTGACTCATCGTGTTCACCAGTGATGATGGTATGCCCGCTACCAAATCTGCCGTTCGATCTCCGCAGGGGAACACAATGCGTGTGCTGCAATGGTCCGGGACCCGTATGTGGCGGGGTGAGCGCACCGCGAATATCACGATAATGGACGAATCGGCAAGGGCTTGCCTGAACCGTACGGCCTGCGTATCGCAGCAGAGCGGATCCAGCAGGTCGTCGGCGTCGTCAACCAGCCATATCAAACGTGGTGGTGCCGGTGCGATGCGCGTTGATGCGGCACTGAGCCGGGAACGATGCTCGGTCGTCGTGAGTCGTTGGCCCCTGTATAGACCGCTGATATGCAGCATCATGCCGTCCATGGCACTTACCTGGCGGGCAATGACTTCGAGCAGCGTGGTTTTGCCCCGTCCCTGAGGTCCGATGATGGCGATATTGCCGCAGTCAAGGGGCACAACCGCATCGGTGAGTGTGATGCCGTTATCCGATAGGCCAAACCGAATACGATCCACCTGCCCGGATACCGGATGGTCTTGGACACTCCGTGGCAGGGGAGAGGTGAACAGTGGCGGTCGCGAACGTGTTCCCACGAATTGGGCAGCGAACGCGATTTGCCGGCAATATGCATCGATATTGTCGGCTGGCGCGCATCTGAATGCCGTCACGTGTTCGCCGTCATTGCAGTAGGCGGCACCCGGCAGTGCGGGACTTATGGTCGCAGCTCTGGAATCGCCCAGCAGCTCGGTGGATTGCAATCCGTCTCGCACGCGCAGACAGATGCTAATGGCCATATTCGCTTTCATATCGGTGCTGACCTGACCAAGCGGATTCTGCGTGCAGGCGATTAGATGCATGCCCAGGGAGCGGCCAAGCGAGGCGATACGCACCAAGCGCGGCATGTAATCCGGCAGCTGGTCTTTCAGCGCATGGAATTCGTCGATGACCACGACAAGTCGAGGCGGTGCGTCGCGCATGTCATCAATATCGGATACATGCAGGTCGGCAGACAGCTTTTCACGGCGGGTCAGTTCGGCTTCCAAGGCCTTGAGCGCCCGTGCGGCATGGGCCAGATCGAGATCGCAGACGCTTCCGATGGTGTGGGGCAGTTGCTCGAGTTTGCGGAAAGCGGCACCGCCTTTGAAATCAAGAAAAACGAAATTAAGCTGATCCGGACCATTCATGGCCGCCAAAGCTAAGCACCAGCTTTGTAGCAGTACCGATTTGCCGGAGCCGGTGGTGCCGGCCACCAGAGCATGAGGGCCCTGCCTGTGCAGGTTGAGCATGAACGGGCCGGACGCGGTGACGCCAAGCGGCACATCGTAATCGGAAGGCTCAAGCCAGTTGCGGACTATGGTTCGCCAGCCAAGGCGGTCGAACGTCAGCAGGGATTCGATGGAGGGCGCATCGGAAGTGCAGAACATGTCGGCAGCGTCAGGGGAGGGGCCTCGGGGAGCGTGGTGTGTCTCAGTGGACTCAACAGGGCTTTGGGACGGTTCGACATATGGCAGCGGCAATGTGACGAGCATCGATGCAAGGCCACCGACGATGCCGGGAACCATGACTAGGGCAAACATCCATTGCCCGTGCAGTGTCATCATCGCCAGCATCATGATCTGTGCCACTATCGGGGCGGCCGCAGCGAGCACCATCACGCGGGAGCGTGCGCCGCGCGGAACGGCTGTGGTGCCCTTTCTTGCAGGGGCCGGTAATGAACGATGAAATCGTATTGTGCGTTGCCGTTCACGAGTCATGCTTTCAGCGTGAATGAAGGATGCGCGTAGCGCAAGCGATAACGGGATATGTGGTTCCAGCTTGCCGGGCGTGCGTCGCGGCAAGCTGATTGGCTGAATTATCAGCTTTCGGCGAGTGTACCTACGGTTCCTGCGGCGTGGGTGCCCGCAGCCAGCTGGCTGAACAGTTCGGTGTTCTTGGCATCGTCAAGCAGTACGGAGGAGCCGACGCCATCCATGTAATAATCGGGATTGGACCAGTACACGCTGCCGGATATGCCCTTGCTTCCTGTGGCGTCTTTGAACGCCAACGCCATATTCACCAAGGTTAGCGGCGTGGTTTTCCCATCGACGGTAAGCGCACTCAAGCCGGCTTCAGCCATGGTCGTCACCGTCTTGGGATTGGTCAACGTCTCCTTGCTGGAGGCCTTCTTGACAATGGCGGAAATGACCTGACGCTGGCGGGCATTGCGGCCAAAATCGCCGGTGGCATCGGCATAACGCATACGAGAGAACGACAATGCAGTCGAACCGTCCGCGTTATGACATCCAGCTGTCCAGTTCAGGCCGGAATAAGCATCCTGTACGTCCTGGTCGTAACACAATTCCACGCCGCCCAAAGCGTCTACGACCTTCTGCAAGCCTCCGAACTTGACCTGTGCCACATGATCGATTTTCTGTCCGGTCAACTGCTCTATCTCGCCGACCAAGGCCTTTTTGCCGACCAGCTGAGCCACGGCATTGATCTTCATGTATTGGTCGTCCACGTTCATCAAGGAGTCGCGCGGAATGGAAATCAGTGAACTGGGGCCGGATTTAGGCTTGGTCAGCACCAGAATCGTGTCGGTTCGGTATCCGCTGATATCGTCTACGCCACCAAAGTTAGTGGAACCGTCACGCTCATCGGAACCGAGAATAAGCCAGGTGGAAGCCGGTGTGTCGGCTGCGGTGGTCAGCCAATCCGCTTTGTTGAGCTTGCCGTCCACCCAGCCCCAGGCGCCGAACACGGCGAGCACCAGTGCTGCGATAAGCAATATGACTGCGCCGATGACGCCATTGCGGACTTTATGACCACGGTCGCGTATCGCTATGGCACTGTTGTGCCCGGACGTCATAGCTACCACGGGCGTTCTGGAGGGGGTGGCGGAGCGAATGACGGATGATGCCGGCGTGCTGGCATTGCGAGATGAGCCGGACGAGCGGCGTGCCTGCGTCGGTGGAATGCTTTGCGGCTGGGAGGAGGCCGAGGTGCTTCTGCGAGCGGATCGGTTCACATTGGGGGAGAAGCTGGGCGGTATGCCGTTATCGTTGCCGCCGGCGGCTCTGGGTGTTCGCGACGATGATGAGGGAGTGATGGTACGTGGTGTCTGTGACGATGCTCGTGAACGTCGGCCTGCCGAAGGAATAAAACTCGGCGGATTGATCTGCGGATCTGCCCCACCTGATTCCTGCGTCATGCAATCCTCCCAAAACTGCTCAATTTACTGAATGACACTTTTGCACATGCTGTGCCGTGCCATACCTAGGGAGCGCTGTTCCTGTGCAGGAACGGCACAATATTCATCTCAATTGGTTATGGAGTGCAGTGCTCGGTGGACGGCATATAGCACATTGAGGCGGAAAAAACTGTAATGACACGAGACTTGATTTGACAAATTCCAAGTCACATGTGTGTAATTTGTGGGTACAAGTACAACTCATAGGCAAGGAGGGTCGCATGTGGGGTGCGATTGACGATTCTGCCGAAGAGCCTTTGAATGAGTTGTGGGGACTGTTCAAGCCCGATGGTGATGTGTCTTGGCAGCACAAAGCATTGTGCGCACAGACCGATCCCGAAGCGTTCTTTCCGGAAAAAGGTGGTTCGACACGCGACGCCAAGCGCGTATGCGCCAAATGCGAAGTCCGCGAGCAATGCCTGAAATGGGCTATTGACCATGACGAGCGTTTTGGTATCTGGGGCGGTATGAGCGAGCGTGAACGCCGCCGGTACAAGAAGGACCACAGGGAACAGGCATAGCTATATGCACGGCCACTTCAAGGTCAGTGCGTACACTGGGAGTTTATGAATCCGACAGCGAATAGCGATATCCATGAAGCTGTGGTCGATGCCATATCGGCAAGGCCATACACGCACCGGCAGGATGTGGATGCCGGCATAGTGGCGGTAGTCACCGTTGAAGCGGATATGCGTTTTCTCAATGCCACGCTTCGCTCGCTGCTCACGCAAAGCGTATTGCCGGGCGTTATCGTCATAGCCGATGCCACTGGGCTCACAACGCGATCGGTGCAAACTTCATTTGAGGTGATCCACTCACCTGCAGGTCCCGCAATGGAGGTGCCGCAGGCAAAGCAGGTGAGCGTGCAAGTGGTGCGTGCCAAGGGGGCGCGTTCATTTGGTGATGCCGTATCCAAGGCGCTCGCCGCCGCCGATCTTGATTCTTCCACGCGCGCGGTGTGGATGCTGCATGATGATTCCCGTCCTTCGGATAACTGGTGCCTGGAGCGATTGCTCGAGGCGTGGCGCAATGCTTCCGGAGCCGGCATCCTAGGATGCAAACAGTGCGATTGGGGAGGCACCCAATTGCATGATGTTGGTATGTACGCCGGCAATCATGCCGTGCACTCCCTCGTGGTCGACGGTGAGCCCGATCAAGAGCAATATGATGGTCGGCAGGATGTTTTCGCGGTTTCCCTTGCGGGAGCATTGGTTCCGTTATCGCAACTCAGACGACTGAAGGGCATTAATCATTGGTTCACTACCTACAGTGAATCGGTTGACTTCTGCCGCCGTGTCTGCTTAAGCGGCAGGCGCGTGGTTATTGTGCCGCAGGCGGAAATCTCGCATCGTCGCGCACGCTATGAGGGCATCCGTACCCGTGGCGGCGAACCGTTGAATGAGGAGAGTGCCATCAATCCGGCCATGACGGTGGCTCGTTCGCAGCAGCGGTATCTGTACACCGACATTGCACGCTCGGCATGGATAGTGGTATGGCTGTGGCGTTTATTGCGTAGTTTCGGCATGGCCATCGCGATGTTGTTCCGCAAAAAGCCATATGAGGCATGGGTGCAGCTGTGTCTGCCGTGGTTGGCGTTGACCTCCATCGCCGGTGCCATGCGATCGCGCAGTCTGGTGACTCGGCAATCCAAAGTGTCCATGTCCTCATTGCAGGTGCTGACTGCCGATCGCCAGCAAATCAAGCAATTCCATGACCGTCGTGACGCGTTCATGGCCCAGAAGGGGCTGGTATTGCTGAGCCCTCTGGAACGTGCCCATCTCAGGATTCGTCTGATGCGCCGCTGGGCGGAGGCCTTGGGATTGGCCGTGGTGTGCTTTGTAGCGGTGATGCTGCTGTATTGGCCGGTGTTCCGTTCGCTGTTCTCTGACGGATCATTGTATTCCAATGCGTTGTTGCCCACGGGCGCAAGTTTCGAGCAATTGGTGCAGTCCACCACTACGCCGTGGGTGTTTGGATCCGGCGTTGGCCTTCCCGCACCCCCCACGCCGTGGCTGTTGGTATTGATGGTCGCGTCCATCGTCACTGCTGGTCATGTTCCTGCCGCCTTGGGACTGATCTTGTTTGCCGCTGCGCCGTTGAGCGCCTTGTCATTCTGGGCACTGGCGGGTATCTTTACGCGTTCGGATGTCGTCCGTGTGCTGGGCGGATTGCTATGGGCCTCAACCGGCATGATGTTTGGCTGGTATGCACAGGCGAATCTTCCCATGCTCACCGTTCTGGTGTTTTTGCCTGCCGCTTTTGCATTCGTGTTCCGTGCAGTGGGCATGTACCACACCGAGGATCCGTTGAGGCCTCACCCGTCCGTACAAGCCGCGGCCATCTCCGCGTTGTGCTTTGTTCCCGTGGTGGCCGCTGAGCCGCAACTGCTGCTGGCGTTGATTGTGGTATTCCTTATTTTCCTGCTGTTCGTGCAGCGCAAGCGCGCCGCATTATTGCTGATTCCCGTGCCTGTAGCTTTTGCCGTGGCCCCCACCATTCTCAACTCCATCCGATACGCAGACGAAGGATTTTGGCGTCAGCTGTTCGGCGATATCATGTTGCCTTCCTCGGCGCAGAACGGATCGCCGGCCTCATTGAGCCTGCTTGAATCGGCTCAACGGGCGTTGGGCTGGAATCCTTTGTCCGGACAGGCCGTCGATATTGCAATGGCTGTGGTCTTCATAGCGATTACCATCCTGGCGGTTGCCTCGTTGGTGTTGCCTTTTGCACTGAGAACATCACGACTGATGTGGGTGGTCATCGTCTGCGGCGGTGTGCTGGCCATGTCTTCAAGCCGTATTGCCATCTCAGTCGATGCTGATGGCGTGGTGGCGGGTTCCGCCCAGCCCGGCATGCTGATGATGATCATGGGTTTCCTGGCCTGTGTCTGTCTGGTGGCCGGCGGTGCCGTCAAGCGGTTCCTTCCGCTGCATTCTTCGTCCGGCGAGCAGACCACGGAGAATCGTCTTCACCCGTTGATTGTCTTCGGTCGTGCCGTTCTTGCGGTGTTGCTGGCTGTCTGCATCGGTATTCAATGTTGGTATGGACTGGTGCGCCATCAAGATGAGGGACTTAATGTTTCCGGTTCCGGCCTGCCCATGGTGGTCACCGATTACCTGGAGTCCGGAGTGGACCATCGTGTGCTGGCGGTCAGCGCTCAGACACGCAATACGGTCAATTACACGGTGATGCGCACCTCCAGAGGCGATTTGATCGATAGTTCGCCGGTGGAACGGGTGCGTTTGCTCGATGGCAAGCATGATGACGTCGATCAGGTGCTGGCCAAGGCGTGCGCGACTTTGCTGTCCAATCCGGACGAGCAGGCGATTGCCGATATCAGCGCTCTTGGTTTTGGTGGCATCTATGTGGTCGCCGATACGCAATCCGATGCCGATACAGTGCCTTACGAACAGTTGAGCACCAATATCGCCGCTTCGGACGGCACGCAGTCGCTGGTCTCCACCGATGCCGGCAGCTATTACCGACTCACGCTGCAGAACGCCGATGCCCAGAATGTTGACACCTCTTGGCAGCAGCGTACACAGCAGAGCGCTTGGCGATATGCATGGCTGATTTGCCTATCGGTGATTCTGGTGCTGTATTGCCTTGTCGCAGTGCCGCGCAGACGGTTGCTTGCCGGATTGGAGGTGGAAGCATGAGCAAGGAGATAGTTTCCAAGTCTAGGCGTGTGACCAGCGTGGTGATCGGTGCGATCACCATGATTGTGCTGATTGCGTTGCTGGCCGTTTTGGTGGTGCTTCCTGGATCCAAGCAGTGGGTGGATGCGGTGGCGGCCACCGACGACGCCATCGACCAGACCGTCAGTCCCACGCAGACTGAGGCCTATTGTCCTGCCCCTATGGGGTTGGCCGATACTGGCAGCTACGGGGATAGCGCCTTCCAAGCGACAACCGGTAACCTCAGCACACAAGCGCGTTATGCCGCTTTTGACTCCGTATACAGCGCCACGGTATCCGCGTTCGGTGATGATTCCGCTGACAACATCACCTTGAAGGATGCCGATCCGACCGATAACGACGCCGTCAAAACAGGTGCCCAGTCAATCGACAACGGGTCTCGCCTTCTCGATACACGCATGCTGCAAGCTGCTGAAGGCACAGGCACTGTCGGCTCCATTGCCTCCTGGGCGGATGACGGTGACCTCAAAGGTGTATCCGCATCATCATGTGAGACCACGGCCTTAAGCCAATCATTCCTGCTGTCCGGTACGGCGACCGGCACCACGCAGCAGCTGATTATCGCCAATCCCTCCACTAAGCCCACTACCGTGGAGATAAAGATTTGGGGATCGAAGCAGTCAGGCGAGATGGCATTGTCCACGCAATCCTCATTGGCCATTCCCGCCAGCGGCGAGAATGCACTGGACTTGGCAGCTGCCGCACCGAATCAGCAGGGGCTGTACGTCACCGTATCCAGCAAGGAGACTCCGATTGCGGCTGTTGTCCGCACGGTGTCCATGAATGGGCTGACGTCAAAAGGCTCGGATTTCGTGCTGCCGCTTCATGATGCGTCCAATGCCTCAGTGGCCACGTCGATCGCGAAGGGCGATGCGGTGGATGCCTACCTGTATGCCGCTTCCGCGACGGGTGTCACGTTGTCGTGGATCACCGAGCATGGTCTGGTACAGGCAAAGGATGCAACATTGCAGGCCAATCGGGTGACCGTCGTCGATTTGGGTGAGGCTCCCGAAGATGCATTGGGCGTGATGTCCACTGCCGAAGACGATGTGGCTTTCAGTGTGAAGGCGTCCCAGTCCGGTGATGACGATCAGGCTGATTTCGCCCTGATCAATGCCGCGGCTCCGGCTTCGTTTACTGGTCTTGCCATTCCTGATGATGTGGATGCCACGGTATCGTTGGCGAACTCGTCCAATCAGTCGCGTAAGGCCACGTTGCACGCCTATGACGCCGACGGCAAGGCTACCGCCTCCAAGGAAGTGGAGATTGACGCCAATGCCGCCACGACGATAGATATCAAGGATCTGTCGAAAGACAATGAATCGGCGGTACTGTTGATGCTCGAGGACCAGTCTCAGCAGATTGGCTGGGGCGTGCGCTTGACCCACGCCAACCTTGGCGATGACAAAGTCGCCGGTCTGGCATCGCTGGGTGCCACGCCGCTGATGCCTGCCACCACCCATGTCTGGGCGCGCAGCAATCCCTCGATCGTCCACTAGGCGAGTGGACCCCGGGTTTATTTACAGTCCAAAGTCAGGGTCGATTTCCTCGGGTCTGCGGCCGTAGAGTTCCGCCATTCGGGAAACCAGCTCGTCACGAATCGCCAGCTGCAGTTCGATTTTGGTGGGTGCCTGCGTCTGTAACGGCATGCGGTACAGCACGATGCGTGCCGGAATGCCATGCCCTGCGGGGAAGCATTGCGAGGTCATATTCGGCTCGACCTGCCACGGCACCGGATCCGACGGCGGCACATCTTCCACAGCGAATTGTAACGGGCGCACCAGTTCGGGCCAGGCATCGCCGAGGCGACGCACCTGAGCGGCCACCATATCGTCGAACATGCCGGTACGTGTGCGGTAGCGGGGCAGTCGGGTGCCGAACATCGGGGTGCGCGTACCCCTGCCGTGACGATTGCGGTATACGCGGGCATTCCAAGGTGGCTGAAGCATGGTTCCACCATAGGCCAAGGCGACGGCAACATGCGCTAGGATTGGTTCATCGAATCGAATCTCATCAGCAAGGAGGACACGGCGAATGGTGGTACGTTCGTGGGCCGAACTTGATTTGGATGACATATGCGCGCATGCACGAGTGTTCGGCTTTGATTTGGACAACACGCTGGCCAGTTCCAAACAACCTATGGAACCCGCGATGATCGCACGATTCAGCGCGTTGACCGCGCACGCGACCGTGGCTTTGATTTCCGGAGGCGGCATGGACGTCGTCACCTCACAGGTGCTGGATGTATTGGGTCCGGATGCCGATCGCGGCCATCTGCATGTCATGCCTACGTCAGGCTCCCGCTACTATCGCTGGGATGGGGAGCACTGGGCGCTGATCTACGCACATGATTTGGATGACCGCACTGTTGCCGCCATCACCTCCAGTCTGGAACGGCGCGCCAAGGAACTGGGCATGTGGGAAGAACATGTCTGGGGAAGCCGGATTGAAAATCGCGGCAGCCAGATTACCTTCTCGGCGCTTGGCCAGTATGCGCCCGTTGCCGTCAAGCAGTCATGGGATCCGGACAATATCAAGAAACGAACGCTTGTTGAAGCGGTGAAAGCGGATTTGCCTGATTTGAGGGTGCGCTCCGGCGGATATTCCAGCGTGGATGTCAGCAAGCATGGCATCGACAAGGCCTATGCGGTGCGTCGTCTTGCTGAGATACTTGATGTGCCGGTTGGCAACATCGTATTCGTAGGAGATCGCATGACTCCTGACGGCAACGATTATCCGGCCGTCGCAGCCGGTGCCGTGGGCATGAAGGTCGAGAACCCCCAGGATGCGTTGGGCCTGATGGATGCATTGCTGCAACGTGTGGGAGCATCGGCCTAAACGGTCGGGAGGCCTGCCTGGACGAAGGGGGATGCGTGTTGAGCTGGGATCGCCGTGATTCGTTGCTGGGCATGATGCGTGACGCGTTGTTTCCTCGTGGCTGTGCCGGGTGTGACAGACCGGATGAGGTACTGTGCGGCGACTGTCGTTCCCTATTCGCCAACTGGCGCAACCGGGAACTGGTATCAGGTCAAGAAACTCAGGGTGCTGTGCACACATGGTCCGCGTCAACATATCAGGGAGTCGTCAGGCATGCGATTCTTGCATGGAAAGACCATGATGATACCGAGCTCGATACGATATTCGGCGAGGTAATGGCCTCATTACTGGAACACAGCGCCATTCACCGCTCCTGCCGTCGGCAGACCGCCGTGCTCGTGGTTCCGGTACCTTCATCGCCGGCTTCGATGCGGCGCAGAGGGAGACGGCATATCGATCCGTTATCCAAGGCCGTGGCAAACGCATTATGCGATTACGGCTTCGATGCGAAACCATATCGGGTATTGGCCAGTATTGCATCGGGCGGCCGATCGGTGCAGCAGGCGTCATCGGCTCAACGCGCCCAACGCATCGGTGGACGAATCGCACTTGTCTCTGATGCCGTGATGCAAGGCCAACAGGTGGTACTGGTCGATGACATCATCACCACCGGCTCAACGTTGCGCCAATGCGCGCAAACCTGCAGACAGGCCGGTGCCGAGGTCATAGGGGCAATGACGCTTACCGAAGCCAAAAAGGTGGTATAACAACAAAGAATCCTCGCCGGATCGACGCGGATTCATTTGCGGCCGTGCGGCCCTAGATCACTCATTGGCAATGTGATATTTGGGCAGGGTGATCTCAAAATCGGCGCCACGGGTGTCGTCCACGACCCTTACGCTGCCACCGTGCAATTGGGCGGCCCATCGTGCGATGGACAGGCCCAGGCCGGTGCCCCCGGATTCAGTACCCGGTCCCGTCTTGCCTTTGACGAAGCGGCGGAAAATATCGGAACGATCGGAAGGCGCAATCTGTGAGCCGAAATTGACCACATTGGTCACAATGGTGCCGTTGTCTTTGTCTTCATGCGTTTCGACCAGCACCGTGGTGTTATCGGGGGAGTGCTTGAGCGCGTTGGCGATGATGTTGGTGAACAGCTGACGGAGACGATCCTGATCGCCTTCCATCGTGATGTCATCGCTCACGCGCATCTGAATATCATGAGCATGCCCGCCATCGGCGATTTCCAACGGTTCAACGGTTTCGTCCAGGAATTCGGCGACGTTGAACTGCTCGATGTTCAGACTGGCGGCTCCAGCTTCCATACGGCTCAGATCCAGCAGGAAGGCAATAAGATCGCTCAGGCGCTGCGTCTGGGTAAGAATGCCCTCAAGATTGGCTGGCGTGGGTTCAGTGACCCCATCAGCCATGTTCTCGACCATCGCCTGCAATGCAGACACCGGCGTGCGCAGTTCGTGGCTAACGTTGGCAATCATGTCCAGACGCATTTTGTCGGCATGCTCTAGCTCTTCGGCCATTTCGTTGAAGGAGCGCGCAAGCTGGCCCACTTCATCATGACGTTCCTGATCGATGTTCACACGCACGGTGTAATCGCCCTCGGCCATGGCTTCAGCCACGTCACGCATCTGGCGCAGAGGTGCGGTGATACCTCGAGAAAAGAAATAGGTAATGCCCAGCGCCACTACCAGAGTCAGGGGCATGGCAATCCAACCGGACCATCCGAATTTCAGGAGAAACCAGCACATCGCGAAGGCGATGGCGGTGACGCAAACGATAAGCGCACTGAGCTCCAGCTTGAGCGAAGAGAACAAATCAACCGGCTTGACACGCTTGGTGGCGTTGTCGAGCCGGGATTTCGTTGATTGCGGAGATGCCATTACTCGGTCGGCGGTTCGAAGGCGTAGCCCACACCATGCACGGTGCGAATCATATCGGCGCCAAGCTTATGGCGCAGGGCCTTGACGTGGCTATCGACGGTGCGGGTGCCAGAGGCATCCACCCAGTCCCACACCTCTTCAAGCAGCTTCTCACGAGTGAGCACCGACTTCGGACGACGTGCCAGCGTGGCCAGCAAATCGAATTCGGTCGGGGTCAGGTGCACCTGCTCACCGTTGACGGTGACGATGCGCTGGGCCGGATCGATGACCATGGAACCGAAATCAAGAATCTTCTCGTTCTCGGAATTCTTGGCGATGACCTTGGCGCGTTCCACGCGGCGCAGCAGCGCCTTGCAGCGGGCGATGAGCTCACGCATGGAGAACGGCTTGGTCATGTAATCGTCAGCACCGGCACCCAGGCCAATGACCTTGTCAGTTTCATCGTCACGGGCGGTGAGGATCAGCACAGGAACCGGGCGCTCGGCAACGATACGCTTAGTGGCTTCAAGACCATCCATAACCGGCAGCATGATATCCATGATGACCAGATCGGGCTTGAGCTGCAAGGCGGCCTGAACGGCGGAAGCGCCATCTCCAGCCACACGGGCGGTCCATCCTTCAGCAGTGATGCGCTGGGCGATGGCAGTGGCGAGTGTCGGCTCGTCCTCCACTACCAACACCGTGCGCGGAGCCGTGTTCTGATGCGCTGTGGAATTCAGCATGAATAGTTACCTTTCAGCCTGTTGGCTAATTCAGTTCTCTGGCTTCAAGAATACAACTGCGAGAGCTGGAACGGTGATTTTAGCCGAGAAAGGCCTTGAATGGTATTCTCCGGCGTCCGCCTCGAACGTGCCGTTATGGATGTCGGAACCGCCATACTTGGCATCATCGGTGGTGAACACTTCGGTCCATTTGCCGCCGATGGGCAGTGCCACCTGGTAGTCGGACCATGCCTCGCCGGAGAAGTTGACCACCACGGCCAGCGTCTCGCCCTTGGTTCCGATGCGCAGGAAGCTCAGCGTGTTGTGATCGGCATCGTCGCTGGTGAGCCACTGGAAACCGGCCGGATCGAAGTCCTGGCTCCACAGTGCCGGATTCGCCTTGTAGAAGGCGTTGAGGTCGGCCACCATGGTCTGCACCTGGCGATGATCCTGCCAGTTCAGGCAATCCCAGTCGATGGAGGCATCGTGATCCCACTCGCCCCACTGTGCCAGCTCGTTGCCCATAAAGGAGAGCTTCTTGCCCGGGTGAGCCCACTGGTAGGCGAACAGTTCACGCACGCCGGCCATCTTCTGCCAACCGTTGCCCGGCATCTTGCCATATACGGATCCCTTGCCGTACACGACCTCGTCGTGGCTGATGGGCAGCACATAGTTCTCGGAGTAGGCATACACCATCGAGAAGGTGATTTCATTGTGATGCCACTTGCGGTTGATGGGCTCCTCATGCAGATATTCAAGGGTGTCATGCATCCAGCCCATGTTCCACTTGAGGCCGAAGCCGATGCCGCCGGCGGAAGTGGGGGCGGTGATGCCCGGCCATGCGGTGGATTCCTCGGCGATCATCATCACGCCGGGGTTGTTCTTGTAAGCGGTGGCGGTGGCCTCCTTGAGGAAGTCGATGGCCTCCAGGTTCTCGCGGCCTCCGTAGATGTTCGGGCGCCACTGACCGGGTTCGCGGCTATAGTCGAGGTAGAGCATGGAGCTGACGGCATCCACGCGCAGTGCGTCGACGTGCAGGTCCTCAAGCCAGAACAGGGCGTTGGCCACCAGGAAGTTGCGCACCTCGCGGCGTCCGAAGTTGAACACATAGGTGCCCCAATCGGGGTGTTCGCCGCGCAGCGGGTCTGGATCCTCGTACAGCGGGGTGCCATCGAAACGGCCGAGCGCAAAGGCATCCTTCGGGAAGTGAGCGGGCACCCAGTCCATGATCACGCCGATGCCGGCCTGATGGAACTTGTCGACCAGGTAACGGAAATCGTCGGGGGAGCCGAGGCATGAATCCACCGCGTAGTAACCGGTGACCTGATAGCCCCAGGATCCGGAGAACGGGTGCTGGGCCAACGGCATGAACTCGACGTGGGTGTAGCCCTCCTGCTTGACGTAGTCCACCAATTCCGTGGCTAGGTCGCGGTAGCTCAGGCCCTTCTTCCAACTGCCGGCATGCACCTCGTAGATGGAGACCGGGCCGTTGTGCGGGTTGGTGGTGCGGCGGTGCTGCATCCAGGCGTCATCGGCCCACTCGTAGGAGGATTCGGTGATGATGGATGCGGTGTTCGGCGGGATTTCGTGCTGACGCTCCATCGGGTCGGCCTTCATCTCCCACACGTAGTTGGCATTGAGGATTTGGAACTTGTAGTTCTCGCCTGCGCCAAGACCGGGAATGAAGATTTCCCACACGCCGGAGGAACCGAGCTCGCGCATGGCGTGGCGGCGGCCGTCCCAGGCGTTGAAGTTGCCGACCACGCGCACGGCGTGGGCGTTTGGCGCCCATACGGAGAATGCGGTGCCCACCACTTGTTCGCCGGGCGTGCCATCGGCACCGCCCATTGGGTCGTCATAGCGCAGCACATGTGCGCCGAGGGCTTCCCAGAGCTTTTCGTGGCGACCTTCGCCGAACAGGTAGGTGTCCATTTCGCCAAGTGTGGGCATGTAGCGGTAGGGGTCATCCTCGATGAGCACGTCGCCGCTTTCCCATTCGGTTTTCACGCGGTAATCGGGAATGGTGGGCTGCTTCTTGGTCCCCGCGGCGGGAACGGTGGTCACGAATACGCCGTTGTATTCGTGTGTCATCGGATATTCGCCGTCTTGGGTGAGAATGGTCACGGATTTGGCAAGTGGACGCAGCACACGGATTGTGGCGGTATCGGCATGCTTGCCAATGCCGAGATGCCCGCCAAGAACTCCGTGGGGGTTGTAGAATTCAGCATTGCTCACCGCGTCGAGGTCACTTTGGGCAACAGGCACGGTGACGGTATCTTCCTTGATCTTCGTTTCATTAGCCATGCCCCAAAGTCTACGTGCGTTGGTGTCGGAAACGCTACATTGGCGCGTCGAAAATGGCGAATTTATGCCGCTTAGAGTGTTGTCGCCTGATTGTGAGCGCTCTCATTGTCCCAGTCCAGACCATATGGCACAATTATTCGAGTTTTTGTGAGTAATCCGTCAGTTCTCGGAGGATACATGTCTTATCAAGTCGGCGATATGGTCGTCTACCCACGTCATGGTGCAGCAAAAGTGGAGGCCATCACCGAGCGGACGGTTAAGGGCGTGACGCGCGAATATCTGCAGTTGTCCGTACTTTCCTCCGACGGTCTGGTCATCAATGTGCCGGTGGAAAACGCCAAGAAAGTCGGTGTGCGTGACATCGTCTCCGGTTCCGAGGTAGCCAAGGTGTTCGAGATTCTGCGAACCCCGATCATCGAAAAGGAAATGAACTGGTCCCGCCGTTACAAGCTGAATGTCGAAAAGATCGCCACCGGTGATGTCAATAAAATCGCCGAAGTGGTGCGCGATCTCGCGCAGCGCGACGTGGACGAACACGGCTTGTCCGCAGGCGAGAAGCGCATGCTGACCAAGGCCCGCGCCATCCTGACCTCCGAGATCGCGCTGTCCGAGAAGATCGATGAGACGGAAGCACAGCGTCTGCTTGACGTGAACCTCGGCTACGCACCTGCCCAGGTGGGTGATGACCAGCATCACGCTGCTGAGCCTGAAGAAGCGGCCGCAGACACGCTGGCGCGCGTCGAAGCCGAAAAGAAGTCCAAGAAGAAGTGATCCTGCGCGTCGGCCAGGGCTTTGATGCCCATCGGTTTGCCGCTTCCGGTTCCGGACGTGAATTATGGTTGGCCGGACTGTATTGGCCGGTCCCAGAGAACGCTGCACCGGCTGAGGCTGCCCGATATGAGGGCATCGAAGGTGATTCCGATGGTGATGTGGCCGCTCACGCCTTGATTGATGCGTTGCTCGCCGCTGCCGGTCTGGGCGATATTGGTTCACTGTTCGGCGTGGGCTCCCATGCGCATGGTGCCGGTATGCACGGCTCGGATATGCTTCGTGAAACTGTTGCCCATCTTGCGGATAGCGGCTATCGGCCCGTCTCCGCGTCCGTGGCCATCGTCGGCAATCGCCCGAAAATCGGTACCCGCCGCGCCGAGGCGGAAGCCGCGTTATCCGCGGCCGTCGGTTGCCCGGTATCGGTCACCGCCACCACCACCGACCATATGGGTTTTACCGGTCGAGGCGAAGGCATAGCCGCCATCGCCAGTGCTTTGGTGGAGCGTCGCTGATGACGGAGCCATAAGAGAGGAGCCCCTTTCCCATGCGGAAAGGGGCTCCTCTCGTTGAGAGTAGTGCGGAGTGCTACTTCCGCAACGTTTCCACAGCTTTGGCAAGTGCCCAGAACAGGGTGGACAGCGTCACGATAATGAAGCTTGGGGGAGCGGGGAACATCGCGGAAAGCACCAGTCCGGCCCAGATGGACACCAGGCACAGCACGCTGGCAATCACCATGGCCTTGAACGGCGAGCCGGCCAGAATATTGGCGGTGGCCGCAGGCGTGATTACCAGAGCGAAAATCAGCAGTGTGCCCACAGCCGGCACGGCAATGGTAATCACACCGGCCATAATCGCCATGAATGCCACATTCATCAGGCCAATCGGCACGCCTTTGGCTTGCGCCACCTGCTCATCGAGCGAGCTGAACAGCAGCGGACGGTAGATAATCGCCAAGAGGACTAGCAGCAGCACGTCGAACACGGTGAAGCCAATGATCTGGCCGGTGGTGATGGTCAGGATTGAGCCGAACAGAATGGACTGCATCTGCTGGGAAGCCGAGCTGGACAGTCGGGCGAAGAACAGACCCAGACCGGTGGCAAAGGCCAGTACGGTTCCGGTGGCGATTTCACGTTCGGAGACGCGCTTGCCCAATGCGCCGATGACCAGTGCGCCACCGAGCGCGAACACGCCCATGCCCAGCGAGACGGGCAGGCCGAACAGCACCGCGCCGGTGGCACCGGGCAGTCCGATATGAGCCAATGCGTGAGCGGCGAAGGTGGATCGTCGTGCGATGGTGAAGTAGCCCATAACGCCTGCGGCCAATGCGATGCACAGGCCGGCGATGAAGGCATTGGTCATGAACGGGGCAGATAGCGTGCTGAGCCATTCGGGATCATATGAGAAGTTGATGGTGCTCATGGTCTTTGATATCTCTGTGTCTCTTGCTTCCTCATGCCGCGGCTTGGTATGCGCGGCGATTCTGTACGGTGCTGACTGCTGTGCTAGACGTTATTGGTGCGCGGTCGCGGTATCGGTGCCGTGTTCGTGATGGTGCAGCTGCGCCACTTCGGCGGCGGTATGCATATCCTGCGGCTGGTCGCGTGGCTCGTCTGGAGTGGGGGTCACGAACATGTCTCCCTGCGGGGTGGTGACCACCTGCACCTGTGTGCCATACAAATGTGTCAGCAGATCGGAATCAAGCACCTTGTGCATATCGGCGTAATGCGGATGGCCGTCCAGCAGATATACGGCGCCGGTCAGAATCGGCAACAGCATGTTGAGATCATGCGCCACCACTTGGATAGTCATGCCAAGTTCGCGATTGAGTTTGGCAAGCACATGTACGGTGGATCGTTGGCTGGCCAGATCCAGATTGGCCAACGGCTCATCAAGCATGAGCAGCTGTGGGTCGCATACCAGCGCCTGGGCGATGGCGACACGCTGACGCAGGCCGCCGGACAGCTCGGACAGACGGTAATGGGCCTTGTCCGCGATGCCGGTGAATTCCATGGCTTCGTGTGCCTTGGCCTTCTGTGCTTTGGTGACGGGATGAATGCCGAATCGTGTACCGGTCAGTCCCAGTAGCACCGACTGCTCGGCGGTGAGATTGGAATCGACGTCGGAAACATAGCTCTGCGGCACATAGCCGATGCGTTTGTTCATCTCTCCGGCCGGCTTGCCCAATACGGTCAGGGAGCCGTGCGAGAGAGGCAGCAGGCCCAACTCGGCCTTCATCATCGTGGTTTTTCCGGTGCCGTTAGTGCCAACGATGGCGGTGACCGAACCGGTGGGGATGGTGAAGTTGCCATGTTGCCATATCGTGCGATCGCCACGCTTGATGGCGGCATCCGTGAACACGATGCATGCGGAAGATTCGTTCATAGGGCTCGATTGTGGCAAATGATGCTGACAATCGTTCTCAATATCGAATGATGCGGTTATGCGGTTATGACAAAGGCCATGCAACCGATGTCATATCGGAAGCATGGCCTTCGCGCATATGCATACTATGGTCACAGCTCGCCGCCGTGGACTCCGATCATTTGCCCGGATCGGTTTGGCCCTCGTTCGAAGGAGTGGTGCCTTCTGTATCGGTGGTGGAGTTGTCGGTCCTGAAGTTTGCTGAATCACTGGCGGAGTCGGCGTTCGTGGCCTTGCATTCGCGGATATAAGTGGTACCTGCATCGTTGGCGGAGTCGGACTGGTTTGCGGCAGTGTCGGAGGAATTTTCTCCGGACGCATCGCCTTCGGTGTTGTCGCCGGTGCCGGCATCGCAGCCGTAAGTCGGATCCACCGCGTCAATGATGGTGTTGATGAGCTGGTTAATCCAAGCATTCAGCGTGGTGGCGTCCGCGGGCATTTGCTCGGAGACATCGACGACCGGCACCTCGGATTTGCCTGCGGTGCCGGTGATCATATTGGTGGCATCGCTGGCTTCCTGCGTGTTGTTGATCAATACATCCGCGCCCTTGTCTTCAATAAGCGTCTGGAAAGCCTGCAGATCCGCCGGTGCTGGTTCGCCGCCGGAAGCCGTCGACTGCGTATAGCCCTTGGGGGTTGCGTCCTTGAACCCCACGTCGGCCATGAGATAGTAGGCCACGGGTTCGGTTGCCGCGTACGTGAGATCGGTATGGGTTTTGGTGAAGTCGTTGACCCAGGTTTCCAGTGTTTTTTCGCTGTTCAGCCAATTCTTCAGTCGCTTCTGGAATATTTTCTTCTTGCTGGGCAGAGCCTTGACATATGCCTCGGTGATGGCGGAGGCCATGCTCGAGCGTGCGTCCTTGGAGAACCATAGGTGAGGGTTGTCGCCTTCCATGGCGCCCATAACGGAAGCGGCGGAAACCAAGGTGGAACTTTTCGACAACGGCTTGGTCGCCCAGGAATCATAGCCGGCGCCGTTGGCCACCACGATCTGTGCTTGGGATAGTTTGGCGACGTCCGAGGTTTTCGGCTCGAAATCATGGGCATCCACATTGGTGGAGTTCATGATGGAGGTGACCGTCACGTCATCTCCACCAAGTTCCGCGGCCAGCGACCCCCATTGGTTGATGGAGGCGACCACGTTGATCGGACCGGTGGGCTCGGGTACGTTCTGCTTGGTGTTCGGCTCGGTTTGGGTTGTGGCCGAGCCGCAAGCCGCGGAAGCGAACAGCATGACGGCGCCTAGGCCGGCTGCGGCGAGTTTCGTGAGTCGTGTAATCCGAATCCCCATGGCGTGCCTTCTTCGTTGAGATGGACGAACGATATAATCCTGATTTGTTCCAACGATAGCCTATCGTTTCGATAGAATGCGCCGAACAATATGGAAGGGTATGGATGTCCACGAAAATCGACGGCAAGCAGGTTGCTGCCACGATCAAAGCCGATCTTGCCGAACGTGTGAACAAGCTCAAGGCGCAAGGCGTGGTGCCTGGACTGGGCACGCTGCTGGTGGGGGAGGATCCCGGCTCGATGAAGTACGTGGCCGGCAAGCATGCCGATTGCCAGGAGGTGGGTATCACCTCGGTCAAGAAGGAACTGCCTGCCGATGCCAGTTTCGGCCAGATTGCCGAGGCCGTGCGTGAACTTAACGATGACCCGGCTTGCACCGGATTTATCGTGCAGCTGCCGCTGCCCAAGGGCGTTGATGAAAACGCGATCATCAACATGATCGATCCGGCCAAGGATGCGGACGGCATGCACCCGTACAACCTTGGCGAACTGGTGCTGCATGTACGCGCAGACATCGCAACACCGTTGCCCTGCACCCCACGCGGCGTGCTTGAATTGCTTGATGCCTACAACATTGACCTGGAAGGCAAGGAAGTGTGCGTGTTGGGCCGTGGCATTACCATCGGCCGCACCATCGGCCTGCTGCTCACGCGCAATGCCGTCAATGCCACCGTCACCTTGTGCCACACCGGTACGCGCGACGTGGCCGACCATATGCGTCGTGCCGATGTCATCATCGCCGCAATGGGCTCCGCCGGCTTCGTGACCCCTGACAAGATCAAGGAGGGGACGGTACTGGTGGATGTGGGCGTCAGCCGCGTATTCGATGAGGAGGCCGGTCGCTACCGTATCAAGGGCGACGTGGACAAGGCCTGCTATGACAAGGCGTACGCATACACCCCCAACCCCGGTGGCGTAGGCCCCATGACCCGAGCCATGCTTCTGGCCAACGTTGTAGAAATGGCCGAGCGCTCCTCCCGATGAGGAACAGGTGGGCCGGGATGTTCTGTTGCCGGGCGTAAAGCTTGGCCTGAGCGGCCTGGAGCGGTCCCGGCAACAGAACATCCTAGCCCATCTGTGGTCAACGCAAATTAAAGCGTGCGACACACCCGAATTTTTCTAGGAAATTTGGGCAGAGTTGCTTGTATCGTAAATATCAGTATGTCTGCAAGGGCATACGTATAACTGAATATCGAGAAATTATCCATCCACTATTAGAAACCATATATTTACATGGCAGAGAACAACATTGAAGTCACCAAGGTTGCCATCAACGACATCGGCACCGAAGAGGACTTCATCAAGGCAGTCGATTCCACCATCAAGAACTTCGATGATGGTGATCTGGTTGAGGGTACCGTCGTCAAGATTGATCACGACGAGGTCCTCCTGGACATCGGCTACAAGACCGAGGGCGTCATCCCCTCCCGCGAGCTTTCCATCAAGAAGGACGTTGATCCTGACGAAGTCGTCGAGGTCGGCGACACCATCGAGGCCCTTGTCGTCACCAAGGAAGACAAGGAAGGCCGTCTGATTCTGTCCAAGAAGCGTGCTCAGTACGAGCGTGCTTGGGGCGACATTGAGAAGATCAAGGAAGCTGACGGCGTCGTTGAGGGCACCGTCATTGAAGCCGTCAAGGGCGGCCTCATCGTCGACATCGGTCTGCGTGGCTTCCTGCCTGCCTCCCTCGTTGAGATGCGTCGTGTCCGCGACCTCTCCCCGTACATCGGTCAGAAGATCAAGGCCAAGATCCTTGAGCTCGACAAGAACCGTAACAACGTGGTTCTGTCCCGCCGCCAGTACCTTGAGGAGACCCAGTCCGAGGTCCGCGAGACCTTCCTGTCCCAGCTCAAGAAGGGTCAGATCCGTGAAGGCGTGGTGTCCTCCATCGTCAACTTCGGCGCTTTCGTCGATCTCGGCGGTGTTGACGGTCTGATCCACGTTTCCGAGCTGTCCTGGAAGCACATCGACCACCCGTCTGAGGTCGTCAAGGTTGGCGACAAGGTCACTGTCGAGGTGCTCGACGTCGATCTCGACCGTGAGCGTATCTCCCTGTCCCTCAAGGCGACCCAGGAGGATCCGTGGCAGCGTTTCGCTCGCACCCACGTTCCCGGCCAGATTGTCAAGGGCAAGGTCACCAAGATCGTCCAGTTCGGTGTCTTCATCTCCGTCGAAGACGGCATCGAGGGCCTGGTGCACATCTCCGAGCTCGCCAACCGTCACGTCGAGAACCCGGAGACCGTGGTCAAGCCGGGCGAGACCGTGTTCGTCAAGGTGATCGACGTCGATCTCGATCGTCGCCGCATCTCCCTGTCCCTCAAGCAGGCCAACGACTCCGTTGACCCGGCTTCCGAGGACTTCGATCCGGCCATCTACGGTATGCCGGCCGAGTACGACGAGCAGGGCAACTACAAGTACCCCGAAGGCTTCGACCCGAACACCAACGAGTGGATCGCTGGTTACGAGAAGCAGCGCGAGGAGTGGGAAGCCCAGTACGCCGCCGCTCACGACCTGTGGGAAGAGCACAAGGAGTTCGTGGCCAAGGAACTGGCAAATGCGGCCGAGTCCGCTGCCGCCGACGGCCAGAACCAGAAGGAAGAGAAGCCGGTCGAGGAGACCTCCAACTACTCTTCCGCTGCTCCGGCTACCGGCACCCTCGCCGACTCCGATCAGCTCGCCGCCCTGCGCGACCAGCTGCTCGGCAAGTGAGTTTGCCGCGAAGCTAACGCTTAGCGTCTGAAGAAACCCGGTCCGAGTGGGCCGGGTTTCTTGCGTTTCGGGAGTTATCCGCCAATGACTCCCCTTCCTGAGGGGGAGCTGTCGGCGATAGTCGACTTGAGGGGAGTTGCAGCTACGATAGGCACCATGATGCGAATAGGACTGACTGGCGGTATCGCAGCCGGCAAAAGCACAGTGGCCGCACGGTTGCGTGAGCTGGGCGCGTTGCATATCGACTACGATGCCCTGGCCCGCCAGATCGTCGAACCTGGGGGAGTGGCGCTGCCGCAGATTGTCGCCGAATTCGGTTCTGATGCCCTTAACGCTGACGGCACCATGAATCGCCAATGGATTGCCGACCATATCTTTGGCAAGGATGCCAGAACGGGCGCGCGTGAACGCCTTGATGCCATCGAGCATCCGCTGATTTACGCCGAGGCGGCGCGTCTGGAACGTAAGCATCCCGAAACAATCGTCATCGTCCATGACATCCCGCTGCTCGCCGAAGTAATCGATACCATTCCTTTCACTTTCGACCATATCGTCACCGTCGAGGCACCGGTGTGCATACGGCTTGACCGTATGATCGAGGAACGCGGTATGAGTCTCGAACAGGCTGAAGCGCGCATCCGCCACCAGTCCAGCGAGGAGGAACGTCGGGCTATCTCTGACATCGTCATCGACTCCACCCATCCAATACCTGAGATGCTGGCCCAAGTGGATGAAATATACGTGGGATGGCTCACACAAAATGAACGGCACTAGAGAAAGTGTGAGGCAAACGCACAATATCGCTCAATCGCACATTGGAAGGAATGGCGGGAATGAGCTGTTTCTCGGGGAATTGTGTTCGATTGTCAAAGCGAAATCCTCACACTTCTCTTATTGAGAATAATTTGCTGTGAACCGGGACCGCTAAGATAAAGCCTCATGGGATTCAATATCGAGCGTGCGGACAAGCCTTTCGTCGTCAAATCGCCCTATCAACCATCTGGCGACCAGCCACAGGCTATCACCGAGCTGTCTGAACGCATCGAAAACGGTGAAAATGACGTGGTTCTGATGGGTGCCACCGGTACTGGTAAAACCGCCACCACCGCCTGGCTGATAGAGAAACTGCAGCGCCCGACCCTCATCATTGAGCCCAACAAGACGCTGGCCGCGCAGCTGTGCGCCGAATTCCGCGAACTTATGCCGGACAACGCCGTCAGCTACTTCGTGAGCTACTACGACTACTACCAGCCGGAAGCCTATATCCCGCAGACGGATACCTATATAGAGAAAGACTCCAATATCAATGACGATGTGGAACGGCTTCGTCATCAGGCCACCGCAAACCTGCTGACCCGGCGTGATTGCGTGGTGGTGGCCACGGTATCCTGCATCTACGGCTTGGGCACGCCGGAAGAATATGCCGGCCGTATGCTCTTCCTCAAGGTGGGTCAAGAGATCAACCGTGATGACCTGCTGCGTCAATTTGTCGCCATGCAATACAAACGCAACGACATCGCCTTCACCCGCGGTACGTTCCGCGTGCGGGGCGACACCGTCGAAATCATCCCTGTCTACGAGGAACTGGCGGTGCGTATCGAATTCTTTGGTGACGAGATCGACCGCATTTCCACGCTCCATCCGTTGACCGGAGACGAAATCGATGAGGAAAACGAGGTTCACATTTTCCCGGCCTCGCATTATGTGGCCGGTCCCGAACGCATGGAACGGGCCCTGAAAACCATTCGCGAGGAACTTGACGAGCGTCTGGCCGAGCTGCGCAAGCAGGGCAAGGAGCTGGAAGCCCAGCGCCTCAACATGCGTACCACCTATGATTTGGAAATGCTCACCCAGGTGGGTGTCTGTTCCGGCGTCGAGAACTATTCGCGTCATTTCGACGGTCGTGCCGCCGGTACTCCGCCGCACACATTGCTTGACTTTTTCCCTGATGATTTCCTGCTGGTCATTGACGAATCGCATGTCACCGTGCCGCAGATCGGCGCCATGTATGAGGGCGACGCCTCCCGTAAGCGCACGCTGGTCGAGCACGGCTTCAGACTGCCCTCCGCAATGGATAATCGTCCGTTGAAATGGCCGGAATTCCTGCAGCGCGTGGGCCAGACCGTATACCTCTCCGCCACGCCAGGTGACTATGAGCTGGGACTTTCGGATGGCGTGGTCGAGCAGATCATCCGTCCGACCGGCCTGCTGGATCCGAAAATCGATGTGCGACCGGTCAAGGGTCAGATTGACGACTTGCTTGGGGAGATCAAGGCGCGCGTAGACAGGAACGAGCGTGCGCTGGTCACCACATTGACCAAGAAGATGGCCGAGGATCTGACCGATTATCTGCTGGAACGCGGCATCAAGGTCGAATACCTGCATTCCGACGTGGACACGCTGCGTCGTGTCGAACTGCTGCGCATGCTGCGTGAGGGCAAAATCGACGTGATAGTCGGCATCAACCTGCTGCGAGAAGGCCTTGACTTGCCGGAAGTCTCCCTGGTGGCGATTCTCGATGCCGATAAGGAAGGTTTCCTACGTTCCTATCGTTCACTGATTCAGACCATCGGTCGTGCCGCACGAAACGTGTCAGGCACGGTAATCATGTACGCCGATGAGACCACTGATGCCATGCGCAAGGCCATTGACGAGACCGATCGTCGCCGCGCCAAGCAAATTGCCTATAACAAGGAGCACGGCATTGATCCGAAGCCGTTGATTAAGAAAATCAGCGATGTCAACGACATGCTGGCCAAAGAGGATGTGGACACCCAGACCCTGCTCGAGGGCGGTTATCGCAATGCGGGCAAGGCCGGCAACACGCATCTGGGCGTGCCCGTGCTCGATCCCAACGAAGCCGACAAGCGTCATGAGGAAATCCTCAAGGCCGGACTGCCCGCACAGGACCTGGCTGATTTGATTCGTCAACTCTCTGAACAGATGCACACTGCCGCCGAACAGCTCCAATTCGAGCTCGCCGCCCGTCTACGCGACGAAATCCGCGACCTCAAAAAAGAGCTGCGTCAAATGACTGAGGCGAATAAGTAAACCCGTCACAGACATAAGTTAGTGTAGGGAATCATGGCAGAAACCCCACTCGCATTTGAAATCATCACCTTTGTGGTGCTTGCACTGTTCTTCATCGTCGACCTGTTCGTCATTGGCCGTCGCCCGCACGTGCCTTCCACCAAGGAATGCGTGCAGCATATCGCGTTCTTCGTGGTCATGGCGCTTATATTCGGTGGATTCATCTGGTTTTTCGCTGGTTCCAAGCCGGCCATCGAGTTCTATTCCGGCTGGCTGACCGAGTATTCGTTGTCCATTGACAACCTCTTTGTGTTCGTCATCATTATGTCGAACTTCGCAGTACCCAAGCAGATCCAGAAATATGTGCTGTCGGTCGGTATCACCATCGCGTTGATTTTCCGTGGTCTGTTCATTCTGATTGGTGCGGCTCTGATCACCCGTTTCACCTGGGTGTTCTTTATCTTCGGCGCATTCCTGATCTACACCGCGCTCAAGTTGGTGCTTGGCGGCGATGAGGATGAGGAATACCACGAAAACGGCATCATCCGTGCGTTGCGTAAGGTCATTAAGATTACCGACGATTACGACGGCGAGAAGCTGCGCACCACCAAGAACGGCGTGCGCTATTGGACCCCGATGCTCATCGTGTTCCTGACCATCGGCACCACCGATGTTATGTTCGCGTTTGACTCGATTCCCGCAATCTTCGGTCTGACCAAGGACCCGTTCCTGGTGTTCACCTCCAATGTGTTCGCATTGCTTGGCCTGCAGCAGCTGTACTTCTTGCTTGGCGCCTTGCTCGACAAGCTTGTCTATCTGCCGATTGGCTTGTCCGTGGTGCTGGGCTTCATCGGTGTCAAGCTCATTATGGAGGCGCTGCACGGCAATACTCTGCCGTTCATCAACGGCGGCGAAGGCGTGCATTGGGTGCCTGAAGTGCCAACATGGCTCTCCCTTGCTGTGATTGTCCTGGCAATCGGCGGAGCGGCTTTGGCTTCTGTGGTCAAGATGAAACAAGTGGAAAGCGCTGAGAAGGCCTGAAATCATAGGGAAATCAACCCCTCAAAACCCAATCGGCGCAACAGTGTGAGCGCTCACAACACACCGGGGAATAAACTTGTCATGAGCCGGTCTGCGCTAGTAGACTGGGCTGCGGCAAGTGAGGCAATCGCGCCTCGAACCAAAAAAGAACAAGAATAGGCAGGCATTCATGCGTAAAGCCAAGATCGTAGACACCATCGGTCCTTCCACCGAGGATTACGACAACCTTCTCAAGCTCGTCGAAGCCGGTATGGACGTTGCTCGTCTGAACCGCTCCCACGGCACCCCCGAAGATCACCTCAACGTGTACAACAACGTGCGCAAGGCCAGCGAGGCCACCGGCCGCAACGTGGCCGCTCTCGTTGATCTGCAGGGCCCGAAGATTCGCTGCGGTTGGTTCAAGAAGAACGCCGAGGGCGAGGACAAGGTCCAGCTGACGCTCGGCCAGGAATTCATCATCACCACCGACGACGTTGAGGGTGACGAGCACATCACCTCCACCACCTTCAAGGGCCTGCCGGGTGACTGCCACCCGGGCGACCCGATTCTGATCGATGACGGCAAGGTTCGCCTTGAGGTCACCAAGGTCGAGGGCAACAACGTGCACACCAAGGTTGTCGTCGCTGGCCCCGTGTCCTCCCACAAGGGCATCAACCTGCCGGGCGTCGCCGTCTCTCTGCCGGCTCTGACCGAGAAGGATGAGGCCGACCTGCGCTGGGCCATCCGCACCGGTGCCGACATCATCGCCATGTCCTTCGTGCGTTTCGCCACCGACATCGACCGCGCCCACGAGATTATGGATGAGGAAGGCCGTCGTATTCCGATCGTCGCCAAGATCGAGAAGCCGCAGGCTCTGGAGAACCTCGAAGAGATCGTCAAGACCTTCGACGGCGTCATGGCCGCCCGCGGCGACATGGCTGTTGAGTGCCCGCTGGAAGAGGTCCCGCTGGCCACCAAGCGCATCATCGAGCTGGCCCGCCAGTACGCCAAGCCGGTCATCGTGGCCACCGAAGTCCTCGGCTCCATGGTGAACTCCCCGGTCCCGACCCGTGCAGAGGCCTCCGACTGCGCCAACGCCGTTCTCGACGGCTCCGACGCTACCATGACCTCCAACGAGACCGCCGTTGGTAAGTACCCGGATGTGACCGTGGCTACCATGGCCCGTATTTCCGCTTACGCCACCGACCACGGCTTCGACCGTATCCCGGAGCTCAAGAACCTTGACATGTCTTCCACCGGCGCTGTTTCCTCCGCTGCTGTGGATCTGGCTGACAAGCTCAACGCCAAGGCCATCGTTGCTTACACCCAGACCGGTTCCACCGTGCACCGCGTGTCCCGCGAGCGTCCGGCCGCCCCGATCTACGGCCTGACCAACAACGAGCACACCTACCACTGGCTGGCTCTGTCTTGGGGCACCGAAGCCTTCCTGCTCAAGGAGGACTACCACGACAAGTCCCGCAAGGACCTCATGATCTTCACCGACAAGGTCCTCAAGGACGCCGGCAAGGTTGTTGACGGCGACAAGATCGTCATTCTGAGCTCCGCTCAGGGCGATCACCAGCCGGGCCGCACCGACTCCATCTATGTGCACACTGTTGGCGCTTGCGACTGATTATTCGCTCGCTGACTAGCACACGCTAGTAGTAGACGAAAGTCCCATCCGATTGGATGGGACTTTTTGTTGCGTAGGGAGAGGAGTCGCATTCGAGGCGAATTGCGGCTCTTGTCTCCTCACTTAGTCATTGAGATGCTGCAGGCTGCCACTCTTCAGTCGCAGAATCGCGATCACGGTTTTGGCATCGAGAATCGTGCCGTTGACCACCATTTCATAGGCCTCGTCCACCGAGACCAGTCGGACGTCGGAACGAGGCGTTTCCGGCCCGATCTCCTGACGAGACACCGGCTTGAGACCGGTGGCAAAGAATATCGAGGTGTGCTGGGTGGAATAGCTCGGCGTATTCATGAACCGGGTGAACTGCGTGAATTTGTCGGCGTCGAATCCGGCTTCCTCGGCCAGCTTGCGCTTGGCCACATCGGTCGGGCGTTCGGAAGGATTGTTGGCGTGCCCAGCCGGAATCTCCAATGTCCACCGATGGTTGGCAATACGGTACTGCTCAACCAACGGAATCATGCCGTCTTCGGTGACGGCCAACACAGCGACGGTGTCGCCGTTGAGTTCCTGGACAAAATAGCGTTCAAACGAGCCGATCTGATTCGATTCGTACGAGACATGATCGACATTGAAATAATGCGTCTCCACGATTTGCCTGCGGGAAATCTCCTTGACCGGAGAAGGACGCCACGGGTCAAACTGGCGGTAGGTTTCGTTGCTCATATGCCCTCCTAACAGAAGCGGAACATCAACCTATGGCCTATTGTAGGCCGCGGCGACACGCCTGACGATAGGCAACACTCGGGTACGCCGTTAGCGATGATGACGGCTATCGCGTGTCTTATGGCGGGAGAGTCGAATTGATATGCTAAGCTCTGCAAGAGTGCTTTGGCACGCCCTCGTATCCCAATTGGTAGAGGAAGCAGCCTCAAAATCTGCGCAGTGTGGGTTCGAGTCCCACCGAGGGCACTTTCGCAAAAAGGTCAGACTCAAATAACGACCTTCGCGAATCGCGAGGGGTCATTTGTATTTGGTCACAATCGGAAAAGAGGGTGGCATGGCTGCAAGGAAGAAGTCCGAGGAACCGAGCATCGACGTCGACGAGGTGCTGACCGACGAAGAACTCAAGGCTGTGGCCGAGGAAGACGGCGAGCCTGCTGAGTGCAAAACCAAGCCCGAGAACGGCCCGCGTACCGTTGTCGTGGCCGAGGACGAGGCCGTGAATCGTATGGATTTGGTGGCCATGCTCGAAGACAATGGTTACGAGGTCGTCGGCCAGGCCGCCAATGGCGAGGAAGCCGTCGAACTGACCCGCAAGTTCCGCCCGGACGTGGTGTGCATGGACGTCAAGATGCCGCGTATGGATGGCATCGCCGCCGCCGGCATCATCTGCGACGAGAACATCGCTCCCGTGGTCATGCTCACCGCCTTCTCCCAGACCGATTTGGTCAAGAAGGCCACCGGTGCCGGTGCCATGGCATATGTCACCAAGCCGTACGAGGAATCCAAGCTCCTGCCGACCCTCGAAGTCGCCATGGGTCGTTTCGCTGAAATCAACGATCTTCTGGACAACGTCGAGCGCAGCGAACGCAAGCTTCAGGAAACCACCGATCAGCTCAAGGAGACCGAGGAAAAGCTCAAGAAGGCTGAGGACACCCTTGAGGAACGCAAGCTTGTGGATCGTGCCAAGGGTCTATTGATGGACAAGGCCGACTTCTCCGAGCAGGGTGCTTTCCGTTGGATTCAGAAGACATCCATGGATCAGCGCATTCCTAAGAAGCGTCTTGCGCAGGCCATCATCGCCAAGTACGGCGATCCGAAGCCGTCCGAGACCGACGAGCGCTGAGCCAACAAACAAATGAACCGATTAGGGGAGAGGCCAGCGTGACCGAGCCCACCAATGAAACTTTGCTGGTGGTGGATGGCCACTCGCTGGCCTTTCGTGCGTTTTACGCCCTGCCGGTTGAAAATTTCAGTACCGCAGCAGGGCAAGCCACTAACGCGGTATGGGGCTTTGCCACCATGCTGTCTCAGGTGATTGAAGCGGAGAAGCCAGACCATCTAGGTGTAGCCTTCGATATGAAGGGCGGCACGTTCCGCAACGACATGCTTCCGCAGTACAAGGGCACCCGTGAGGCCGCGCCCGAGGAGCTGCTCACCCAGCTGCCTTTGATTCAGCGCATGCTCAAGGCCCTGGGCGTCACGTATATCGAAAAGCAGGGGTACGAGGGCGATGACATCATCGCCACTCTCGCCACTATGGGAGACGACGCCGGCTATCACACGCTGGTATTGTCCGGCGACAGAGATGCCTTCCAGCTTGTGGACGACAACGTCACCGTGCTCTACCCAGGCCATCACTTCAAAGACCTGAAGCATATGACGCCTCAGTCCATCGTGGACAAGTACAAGGTCACGCCGGCACAATACCCTGATTTGGCGGCTCTGCGTGGTGAGACCGCCGATAATATTCCCGGTGTGCCCGGCGTGGGCGACGGATATGCGGCCAAATGGATCAACCAGTATGGCTCGCTGGATGCCATTTGCGAACACGCCGACGAGGTCACCGGCAAAAAAGGTGAGGCGTTGCGCGCCAATATCGATCAGGTCAAGCTGAACCGCAAGGTCAATGCGCTGGTGCGTGACGTGGATCTCGGTGTCGATATCGAGGATCTGACGTTCGGCTCAGTGGATGTGGCCCAGATTGATGCTCTCTTCAAAGAGCTTGAGTTCGGTCCGCGTACCAAGACCCGCGTGATGAAGATTTTCAATGGTGGCGTGAGTCCAGCTGGAACCGCCCAGGGAGCAGCGGCCGCACAGTCGGGTGGTCCTGCAGAAGACAAGCTGGATTCCGGTTTGGACACACCGAAAATCACGGTTATTGAATCCGCGGCACAGTTCGAGCAGTGGGTCGAAGCCCATCGTCATGAGATCAATGTTCCTGACGACATTGTTGATTTCCCGGTTTCCGATTACAGCAATGAGGCCGAACGTCACATCATGTGCGGTGACGCGGTCGGTCATGCCTGGACGGTGACCGCATGGGGAGACGCGCGGCCCGGGCGCGCCCATGTGCAGGCATGCGCCGTTGCTACGGCATCCTCAGCAGCCATTATCGAGGCTCCGATGGCATCATCAGTGCAGACCGCTCTTGATCGGTTCCTGAAAGCCGAGCATTTCCGTACCATCGTCCATGGATACAAGGAACTGCTTCACCTGCTTTCTGCCGCCGGATTGGGCATGGCATTGCCGATGTTCGATACCAAACTGGGCGGATACCTTGCCCAGCCTGACTTCCATGCCGACAATCTCAATCAGGCAGCCGAACACTTCCTGGATATTCATGTTGTCGATGCCGAGCAGCCGGCCCAAGGTGTGCTGGATTTCGACGACGAACACACCGAGGAAGACCTGAACGAACGGCGTGTGCATGATTTGGCTGTTATCCGCGAACTGGCCGTTACTTTGGGACCGGTCATCGACGAGCGTCGGCAATACTGGCTGATGCGTGCCATTGAGCTGCCGGTTTCCCGGGTGCTGCATGACATGGAGCATTCGGGGGCAAAAATCGACCGTTCCAGGCTCACCGACATGCGTGACCGGTTTGCCGCCGATGCCCGTCAGGCACAGGAAATGGCATGGCAGTATGCAGGTGGTGAGATCAACCTGCAGAGCCCCAAGCAATTGCAGAAGGTGCTGTTTGTAGATATGGGTTTGAAGCCCACCAAACGCACCAAGAATGGCTCTTACACCACCAATGCGGCGGCATTGCAGAATCTCTACATCCATTCCGTGGATAATGAGCAGGCCAATGGATTCCTCGGGGCGCTGCTGCGTCATCGGGAAACCAATAAGCTTAAGCAGATCGTGCAGACGCTTATTGATGCCACGAATAAGGCAGACGAGCGTATCCACACTACATTCGAGCAGACCGTGGCCGCCACCGGCCGATTGAGCTCGGTGGACCCGAATCTGCAGAATATTCCCAACCGTAATGCGGTCGGACGTGAGATTCGTAGTGTGTTTGTGCCGGGAGAAGGCTATGAGGCGCTGATGAGCTGCGACTATTCGCAGGTCGAATTGCGTATTATGGCCGATTTGTCTGGCGATGAGGCTCTGATCGAGGCATTCCGCTCCGGTGCGGACTTCCATAAATATGTGGCCTCGATGGTCTATGGCGTGCCGGTGGATCAGATTACCGGTGACCAGCGCAGCCATGTAAAAGCCATGAGCTATGGCCTTGCCTACGGATTGAGCACCTATGGATTGGCTCAGCAGCTCAACATTGCGCAGCGTGAAGCCGAGGCCCTGAAAAACCGGTATTTCGACACCTTCGGCAAGGTACACGACTACCTTGAATCATTGGTATCGACTGCCCGTGAGAAAGGCTATACCGAAACGATTTTCGGTCGTCGGCGCTATTTTCCGGCGCTGCGTTCCACGAACCGCATGGCGCGTGACGCTGCCGAACGCGCAGCGCTGAACGCGCCGATTCAAGGTTCCGCCGCAGACATCATGAAAATCGCGATGATTCGTGCCGGGCAGGCTCTGGACGAGGCCGGTGTGAAGAGCCGCATTATTCTGCAGATTCACGATGAACTTGTGGTGGAGATTGCTCCGGGCGAAAGCGAGCAGGTCACCGAGCTGATTCGCAATGCCATGGAACATGCCGTCGATCTTGCCGTACCGCTGGATGTGTCCTGCGGTATCGGATCGGACTGGCAGCTCGCCGCCCACTGATTCGTTGACGGTTTCTTTTGCCGCGCAGTATGAGTTGCCCTCCCACCGAGGGCAACCATTACCGTAGCAGACTGCGGAAATTTGATGAAGGGTGCCCGCAAACCGCAATCGCTGTCATCTCCACTACAATGAGACCTATGCCGAATCTCAAGCAAGTTATCGACGTTCTCGAGACCCTGTATCCGTTGCGTTACGCCGAGGAATGGGATGAGCCGGGCCTGATTGTGGGCGATCTAAACCATGAGGTGAATCGGATTGTCTTCGCGGCCGACCCGACCTCGGCCATAGTGGATAAGGCCGTTGCCACCGGCGCCGACCTACTCGTCACCCATCATCCGTTATTCTTCCGATCCGTGCATGAGGCCAGCGGACTTGGTTTCCGCGGCGATATTGTCCGTCGCCTGTACCAGCACGGTTGTGGATTATGGGTGGGACATACGAATGCCGATGCCGCATACCGCGGCGTGGGACAGGCCGCAGCCGATTATTTCGGGCTTGTTGGCTCGCAACCGCTTGTACCCATCGAAGATACGGCGGCCGCGCATCCGGTCGGGCTTGGACGTGTGGGTCGTTTGCCGGAGCCAATCACGCTCAAGGATTTTGCTCAGCGCGTATTCGATGAGGTGAGTGACCATGGCATGGTCACTGCCCTCGGTATCCAGATGTGCGGCGATCCAGAGGCTCTGGTGCGGCGTATAGCCATCTTGCCAGGCTCCGGTGATTCCTTGTTCAATGAAGTGCGCGCGACAGGCGCGGATGTATACGTGACCAGCGATTTACGGCATCATCCGGTGACTGATGCCATTGAACAGGCGCGTTACGAGGCACGAATGCGCGGTCAAGGCATTGCCCTCGGGCAGGGGGAGAGCGGTGATGGGCATGTGCGTCCTTATTTCATCAACACACCGCATGCTGCCATCGAATCCATGTGGTTCAATTATGCGCTTGAGGATGTGCCTGTTGCCGTCGAACGGGCGACAGGTTCTCGTCCCGAGGTTGAATGGTTCCGCGACACGACTGACCCATGGACGCTGTCCATCACCTCCCGTCAAGACTGAGCCACTACAGTAGGGTATTGAAAACGTTTGCGAAGGAGAGGCATGTTTGGCGAAAGCAAGCGGGAACAACTCGAGCGCCGGCTTGACCATAAGCTGAACGCTACTTCTGACGGTATCGACATGGATGTGCCCGCCAAGGTGGTGAGCAGTGAAACCGTGTATACCGGCCGCATCTTCCATGTGGACGATATGCGTATTGCATTGACCGACAAAGGCGGCGAAGAACATGAAATCAGCCGTCAGGTGTTGCGCCACGCACCTTGCGTAGTAATGCTCGTGCATGACATGTCCAATGACCGATACCTTATCGAACGTGAATATCGTGCTGGTTCGGGCATGTTCGCCTATGGGCTGCCCGCGGGTCTTATGGACGAGGGCGAGGATGTGCTTGACGCCGCATTGCGTGAATTGGGTGAGGAAACCGGAGTGGTTCCTGACTGTGATGTCATGGGCGTCGACTATGTCGGTGACTTCTATTCCTCTGAGGGCATGACCGACGAGTTGGCTCACATCATGGTGCTGCATCTCGGTCCGTTCAAACATGAGCCACGGCATTTCGATCCGGATGAGCATGTGGAGTCCGCATGGATTCCATGGAGCGATCTGGCCGCCACGCGCATCACCTCCTCCAATTCAATGATCGCCATCCAGCACGAGGCGCTGCGCAGGCTCCTCGCCAAGAATTCCGACAAAGACAAGCCGACGTTATTCTCCTGACGTTCACCGTGCCCGAACATCGGTAACACAAGAAAGTGGGATACTGAAGAGTATGCAGATCAGACCAGGATCAATGTATCCGCTGGGTGCCAGCTATGACGGCGCCGGTGTGAATTTCGCGTTGTACTCGCAGGTTGCGCAAAAGGTGGAGTTGTGTCTGTTCGACGAAGATGATGCGGAGACGCGTGTCGAGATGACCGAGCAGAACTCCTACGTATGGCATAACTATATTCCCGGACTGCAGCCCGGGCAGCGTTATGGTTACCGCGTCTACGGGCCGTACGACCCGGCGAACGGTCTGCGGTGCAATCCTAACAAGCTGTTGCTTGACCCATATGCCAAGGCCATCGAAGGCAATATCGACGGCGACGAAAGCCTGTTCTCATACTGGTTCAAGAGTCCGGACGACAACACGGCGATGAACGACCTCGACTCGGCGGCTCACACCATGAAGTCCGCGGTCATCAACCCCTACTTCGATTGGGGCAATGATCAGCATCCGTATATTCCGTACCATGATTCGGTGATTTATGAGGCGCATGTGCGCGGCATGACCAACCTCAACATGGATGTGCCGCCGGATATCCGCGGCACCTACGCGGGTCTGGCTCATCCGAGCGTCATCGAATATTTGAAAAAGCTTGGCGTCACCGCTATTGAACTGATGCCGATTCACCAGTTCGTCAACGACTCCTTCCTGCAGGAAAAGGGTCTGTCGAACTACTGGGGATACAACACCATCGGCTTCTTCGCACCTCACAACGCCTATTCCTCTTCCGGGGAACGCGGCGAACAGGTCAACGAGTTCAAGGCCATGGTCAAGGCATATCATCATGCCGGCATGGAGGTCATTCTTGACGTGGTGTACAACCACACCGCCGAGGGCAACCATATGGGCCCCACTCTGAGCTTCAAGGGTATCGACAACGCCTCCTACTACCGACTGGTGGAAGGTGATCAGCAGCACTACTTCGACACCACCGGCACCGGAAACTCGCTGCTTATGCGCTCGCCGCATGCCCTGCAGCTGATCACCGATTCGCTGCGCTACTGGGTCACCGAAATGCATGTTGATGGCTTCCGCTTCGATCTGGCCGCCACGCTGGCTCGCCAGTTCCAGGAGGTCGACAAGCTGTCTGCGTTCTTCGACATCGTGGAACAGGATCCGATCATCTCGCGCGTCAAGCTGATCGCCGAGCCATGGGATTTGGGCTCAGGTGGCTATCAGGTGGGTGGCTTCCCGTCCAGCTGGTCCGAGTGGAACGGTCGCTACCGCGATACCGTGCGCGACTTCTGGCGCTCGCAACCGTCCACTTTGCCTGAATTTGCTTCTCGCCTGATGGGCAGCTCCGACCTGTATCAGGTCAATGGCCGCCGACCGGTGGCATCCGTGAACTTCATCACCGCGCATGACGGCTTCACGATGAACGATCTGGTCAGCTACAACGAGAAGCACAATGAAGCCAATGGTGAAGGCAACCGGGACGGTGAGAGCAACAATCGTTCCTGGAACTGCGGTGTGGAAGGCCCCACCAACATTCGCGACGTCAACGAATTGCGCCAGCGTCAGATGCGTAACATGTTCTCCACTCTGCTGCTAAGCCAAGGCATTCCGATGATCTGCGGTGGCGACGAAGTGGCCCGCACCCAGCAGGGCAACAATAACGCGTACTGCCAGGATAATGAGATTTCGTGGACCGATTGGAATCTCGACAAGAACCAGGAAGAGCTTCTTGCGTTCGTCTCCAAGCTCATTCATTTGCGTTTGGAACATCCGGTGCTGCACCGTCGTCGTTTCTTCACCGGCCGCGAACCGGGCGACGACTCCAACACGATTCCGCAGGTCGAATGGTTTGACCACACCGGTTCCATCATGGATATGGACGATTGGCAGAACACCCATGCGTTCTCCATGATGATCTACCTGAACGGATCGGATATTCCCGAGGTCGACTGGTATGGCAACCGGATGGTCGACAACGACTTCATCCTGATCTTCAACGCGCATTACGAGCCGATCATGTTCACTCTGCCGGATGAGCGTTACGGCCGTAAGTGGCAGCTGGTCGTGGATACGCACAACCCGAATGGGCCGGAACTGAGCTATGAGGCGGGCTTCATGATCACTGCCCAGTCCCGCAGCTTCCTCATGCTCATGAGCGCCAAAAAGCCCAAGAAGCCCATGGGCCTATAACCAGACCGAAGTTAAGCTCCCTCTGACGATAGAGCTCCCGGTGTAGCCGGGTGAGGGAGAGACCGGAGCAAAGCCGCGAACCTCTACTCGCGCCCCTTACGCTCCTCCACGAGCCGAGCATCCCCGAGCGCAAGCGGATGCTTGCCGACAAGCGGGCGTGGCTGGTCGAACAGCTTGCGGAAATCCAGGATTCCATCGACTTCATCGACGCCAAACAGCGCTTCTACGACAACGTCCTATCCGGCGCAACCCCATACGTGAGCGTGCTTATCCCGTCCGCCGCGCTTGCAAAGGAGTCAGAGGAACCGGGAGAATTGAAGGGTGCGGAGAGGAAATAGGTTCGACCGAGCCGTTTCTTCCTCCGGGATGCAAGCGCGAACAACGGTTTGTTGTACCCGCGCTTGGCGAACGGGCCATGCCCTTAGACTGGAATCAGCAAGCGCACAGCGAGGCGCTCGAATCGTTTTCCGATATCGGGAGGTAGTCATGTCGATCGGTCAGGTTATCAAAGTCGTGCGCGAGGAGCGAGGTCTTACGCAGTCGCAGTTCGCGCACGAGCTGTTCGTCACCCAACAGGCGCTTTCCCGCTGGGAGAAGGGAACGGCAGAGCCGAGCATCGACATGATTCGGCTTATCAGCACCCGTTTTGAGGTGCCGATGGCGAGGCTTATGGAGATGCCGGACAACGGTTTTTGCCAAAGTTGCGCCATGCCGTTCTATCGCCCGGAAGACCATGGCACCGAACCGGATGGAACGCGAAGCGGAGATTATTGCAACTACTGCTATGACGACGGCGTTTTTCTTCAGGACTATGCCAATAGCGATGAATTGGTCGCCGCGTGTGCGCCGATGATGGCGGAATCCTGCCATATCAGCGTCGAACAGGCCGAGGATTGCATGTCGGCGCTGCTGCCAAACCTCAAGCGGTGGCGGCATCAGGACGAGATCGATGCGGTGGCGGAAGGGGAATGAGCGATGGCGTTCGATTATAAGAAGGAGTATAAGGACCTGTATCAGCCGAAGACCATGCCGGCCATCGTCATGGTACCGGCGATGCGGTTCGTCGCGGTGGACGGTGTGGGCGACCCGAACGAAGAAGGCGGCGATTACGCCGAGGCGATGCAACTGCTTTACGGCATTTCGTTCACCGTCAAAATGAGCAAGAAGTCAAAGAACCCGGCCGAGCATATCGACGGGTACTTCGACTACACCGTGCCTCCGCTGGAGGGCTTATGGAGCATGGGGGAGGGTGTGTCCGGCGTCGATTACGCGCACAAAGCCGACTTCCATTGGACTTCGATGATTCGTCTGCCGGAATTCGTGACCGATAAGATCTTTGCGTGGGCCAAGGCATCGTTTGCCGCCAAACACCCGGAATCCGACGTCAATCGCGCATATCTCTTCGATTTCGATGAAGGCGTGGTCGCGCAGGTCATGCACAAGGGCCCGTACGACGACGAGCCCGCAACCGTGGCGATTCTGGATGACTACGCGCGCTCGCAAGGCTACGAGCTCGACCTCTCCGACGCCCGCCGACATCACGAAATCTACATATCCGATCCGCGCCGAGCAAAACCGGAAAACCTCAAAACCGTCATCCGTCATCCGGTAGTGAAGGTGGGTTGACTTTCGGCGAACTGCTCGAAGCGCTCACCGCGCAGTAGCGCAAACAATCTGCCGGAATCCTCACCGTGGTCAAAGAGCGCTACCAAGAACTCGATAAGCAAAATAACTAGAAGCACTGGTTCCTCTCGGAGAGATTCTGCCCGAGCGACCTTATGAATCCGGCACAGGTCATCTTTCCCGGTGCAGGAAGCATCCAGGCTCATGTGCATTGATGACGCCGATGGATTGCAGATAGGCGTAGACGATGGTGGTACCGATGAATCGCATGCCGTACGTCTTGAGATCCGCTGCGATGGCGTCGGACAGAGGGGATGTAGTCATGCCTGTCTCGTAGATGACGTGACGGCCGGTGAACCGCCAAATATAGTCGTCGAAACCGCCGTATGACGCCTGGATATCCCGGAATGCGTTGCAGGTATTTTGGTGTCATTTGAGATTGGGAAGCGGAAATCGATGTCGCATGGAATCGAACTGACTAGCAGGTGGGGTCCCAACATCACAAAAGTCCCTTAGACCGCAAGGCCATATAGGTTCTACGGTCATCGGATAAAATCGGATAAATCGTTTAGCGGCCGGATAAAAGAAGAAGCCCAGAATCGTTGAGATTCCAGGCTTTTTTGTTTGTCGGGCTAGCGGGATTTGAACCCACGACACCCTGTTTTCGCGGGGTGTTTCTTTGTTGGGTTGAATGGCTTTTGCTGACCTCAATATCGTTGGAAAATGGCGGTTTCCGGTTTTTGGTTGCCTTTGTTGAGCCGACTGGGATTGACTCACCGTGACGGTCATTGTTACTGGTTTTTTACTGGAATCGACCATCACGGAGCCAGTGGTGTTCGGCGTGTCGAAACGCTATAGGATCGATTACAGAATGATTTGGAGGTGCCTTACAGCAGGACCAAAAAGAGGCGACCTTGGTTAAGACCCAACGTACTAATAATATAGCTATGGATTACAGACTATAGATTTCATCCAAATTTGGTATATGAGACGAATCGGGTAAGCGAACTTGTTCACTGGGATAACGAGGGGATGGAGAATAGTACACAGGAGTCCAATTCGGCTTTTCCCAATCTTTTCCAGTCCATCGCGCAATTGCATAACTCTTTAATTTTTCATTGCGCATTTCCCATGGGATTAATGGAGGAACATCACAGTACTGTCCTGTGTAATAGATTCCAGGAACTGGTTTTACTACTTCCTTTACCCATAGTGGGCTACCGCATAACATACTATGATCGCTACTATTATCGATAGTATCGATACGTAGCAGCATTTCAAGAACTTTCTGCTCATGTAAATATGGCGCTCTTTCCACGCCATCATTGAAGCAAGTTTCGTATAGGCCATTAATAGAAGTTAGCCTCACCTCTTCAGGGAAATCCTCCCAATCAGGAGATAAAGCGTTGTTACTCATTGCCTTAATCAGTTTATTGTATCCGCCAGAAATCGAAGGCCACCAAGTTGATTTAACTTCTTCGGAATATTGCCGCGCAGAACCTTCGTCTAGATAATTAGCAATATTCCCGTAAGCAAGAATTGTGGAATCGGCAGTTTTTCCTATCCACCATACGACATGGTGGAATTGTGTTTCATTGCTTGCCCAAGGCCACATAGTTCCGCATTTCGCAATAACGCGCACTAGAGCAAATCTGTCATTCCTGAGTGACGGCTCAAAAAACAGCTGACCATTCTCTTGCATTTTCTTCCCAACGTCAGACAAAAGCTCTCTATCAGTTTTTTCTCTCTTTCCAATGAAAGGGACAGTTGCAGCTACAGTCTTCGCCCCATCTTTAGCATCAAGAGATGCAGAGAAATTTGGAGGAAGAATCGTTGTTTTAGTTCGATCAATGGCGTACTTTTTTACTAGAGCGTCTAATTTATCCTTTGAATAATAAAGTAGAATATCGTCTTTAGTAAGGTGCCAGTCAAGCGGCAAATACATTACTTGTCCTTCCAAAAATTTGTATATTCGCCAATAAACCGATATGCAATTAGATTCTGCTGAGTCTTATCCTATATGCATTATTGTCAGCGTTATTTCTTTCCATGTATATTTTCCGAAGTTCGCAAGTCTACCTCGCGCACTTTTTGGTAGATCGCTCCGATGTCTTTGAGGTTGATGCGGAACTGGCTACGTGGATGGGGTGCCCACTTGCCGTTCTTGAGTGTGATCTTGACACCTGGGTCGTAGACGGCCTTGCCGTCCTGGAAAGCTTGGAGGAACAGTCCGAAGCTGGTGGATATGCCGAGCGTGATGAGTGGCCCGAATTCCACGGTGGTGCTGTCGCCTTTTCCTTCCTTGAGATATGGCACGTATGCGGCGCGGTTGTGTTTGCGCTGCCAGTGTTCGAGCAGTTTGAGGTACGACCATCCGGCGGCGAGATCACCTGTTTCCTTGTCGTAGAGAGCAATCATGCCGTTGGGATTGAAGTGCTTGGCGTCGGTGAATCCCACGAGTTCGAGGTTCAGCTTCGCCCTATCCTTGTCCTCGCCGAAACGATTGATGTCGCCTGATGTGAAGTAGTACTCGTTGGGTTCGCCGTTTTCGTCGGTGCCGCTGACGTGGCCGTAGCGCAATACGAATTCCGCTTGGGAATGCTGGGTCGTCCACCCCAGATCGGGTTGCGGCGTGAAAAGGGTGACTTTGTGGTTGCTGAGCCGTTCAAGCGATGGCTGCTTGATCGCCTTGAGCTCCCACACATCGAAGTCGGGGCCAGGAATGGCGTTTTCTCCCACGCCGAGTTCCGCTTCTAGGGTCAGTCCCGGAGCGTTGGGCGCGATATACGGTTTGACCCGTTGCCCGTCGTTGAGCATACGCCATGGGGTGATCTTCTTGCCGATGATCTTGGCCAGCGCTTCTTCGAGGATGGAGATTTCACCGACCGTGCGATCGGTCTTGTACTTGACCGGGCAGATGTGGCCTTCCTCGAACGTGTCCATATCCAACACGTAGCGACTTGCAAGTGACGGAGCTCCAACCACGAGACCCGCAACATGGCTGATTTTACCGCCTTCGCCTCTCACCGGGCCGAAGAACAGACAGCGGTTGAGTTCGTGGCCACGCTTCGATTCATTCAACAGTTCGGACGGCGCTTCCTTGCATCTCTGAAGGAAACCTGAGAACCGCACTTCTGGATACTGCGGGTAGTAGCACATCTTGGCGTTCGGAGCATCGAACTCGCCATTGGGCGTGACCCAATGCCATGGCACCGGAATCTGAATGACGGGTGCCCCGGCCTTCTTCTTCTGCGACTTCGCAGGCGTATACGACGGAACGCCAAGCGGAAGAAACGACAGATCGGAAGGATCGTTGGCCAAGAAGATCTGCTGCTTTGAGTTGTTGTTGGGCACCAGACGTTTGACCCAGATGCTTTCGGCACCGGCATTGGTCAGCAAGTCGTGCACTTGCTGGATGTCTGCTCTGTCGAACCACTGCTGATCGTCATTGACATGGGTATCGCTCATATTTCAACAATACCCATGCCAACGGCCGCATTATTGCATCGACATGACGGTATTAGTCAAGTCCCGCTCCAGCGACGGCCAGCTGACGGGCTTTTAGAATCGCCTCGCCGGCCATTTCGGAATCGGACACCAGTTCCGGTTTCTCGCCTTCCTGCATGACCTTGAGGATGTGCGGGCGCATGATACGGGCGATCTCCGCGATGGCGGGCACGACCACCGAATTGCCGAATTGCCGGTATGCCTGTGTATCCGATACGGGGATTCTGAAATCATCCGGGTACCCCATGAGACGTGCGCATTCGCGCGGCGTGAGTCTGCGGGGACGTTCGTCTTCCTGCGCGACAAGGATTTCGGATCCGTCCTTGTGATAGCGGGCGGACAGGGTACGCGACACCATGTCAGGCGTTACCAATCCGTAGCCGAACCCGTGGCCCATGGCCTCATGCTTGGCCTTGTAATCCTGCAGGTACTGCCACAGGCGCGGAGTAAGCGTGTACTTGTCCTGCACCTTGTTATGCTCGTGGTCGAAGTACCGGTCGCCGTCCCATGGCAGATACGGCTCGGTGCCGTCGGTTCTATGCAGGATGTCGGCGAGCACGGGCTTATGTTCGGGGAACTTGAGGTCGTCCCATGTGAAATCTGTGTGTGAACGGAAGCCGACGATGTAGATGCGCTCCCTGTGCTGGGGCACGAAGTTCTGACCGTCGATGACCTTCCAATGCACCTCGTAGCCCAATTCGTTCTGCAGAGCGTCAAGAATGACCTTGAACGTGCGGCCCTTGTCATGCGAGGTCAGGTTCTTCACGTTCTCAAGAAGGAACGCCGCCGGACGCTTCGCCGCGATGATGCGGGCCACATCGAAGAACAACGTGCCCTGCGTCTTGTCGCGGAATCCGGTCTCACGTCCTAGACTGCGCTTCTTCGACACGCCCGCCAAACTGAACGGCTGGCACGGGAACCCCGCGAGCACCACGTCGCAATCAGGGATGTCGCCTACATCGACCTGCGTGATGTCCCCGGCCATCGTCTCCGCGAACCCGTAGTTCGTTCGATAGGTACGTGTGGAGAACTCGTTCCATTCCGAAGAGAACACCGCGTGGCCGCCGGCCGACGCGAAGCCACGACGAATACCGCCAATGCCCGCGAACAGGTCGATGGTTCGGAAGTCGGTGCCGTCCTCGTGTGTGGTGCCGAAATACAGCTCGCGCAACGCGGGAACATATGCCGGCTTGCACTCAACTTTGCCCGACTCCCATCGTTCCACCGTTGAGGTAGACACCTGCAGCGATTCGGCAAGCTGGCGTCGCGTCATGGAACTGCGCAACAACTTGATAAGTTCAGTTGCCTCGTCGAAGCCATGGACGCTTTGTGTGCTCTTGGACTCAGTTGCATTACCCATGAGGTAAGATTATAATTCAAAATGACGACATAAATTCCCAGCGATTCATCGTTTCTAACTACGATAGAACAAGTGTTCGATTCGAAGTCTACCGCATGGACCGCATGAAATATAACGCACTACTGTCGAGAGGTGTTTAGTGGTCATGAAAACCGGACTAGTTAGGAAGCAATTGAAACCTAGCCTTCCTATAGGTGACACGCAACTCGCCTATGAAGGATTTGTGGAGAGGTAAGCATGTCTAGCTGCATACCTTGGGTAACAATGTCCGGCGATGAAATCGAAACAGTGGTTGCTGTCTGTTTATGCAAACAATTCCCGGACGCACAGCGGATACGGCCATCGCGAGGAGACGGAGGAATTGACGTTCGGGTCGATAATGAAGACGGAACCATAGATGTATATCAAATCAAGAAATTCGCAGTAAATCTTGGATCTTCTGAGAAGCGTCAGATCATCGAATCATGGAGACGTGTCAAAAAATATTGCAACGAACAAGGTTTGCGCCTAAAGAATTGGTATCTGACCTTACCTCTTGATCCGACGAATGAAAATTTAGAGTGGTTTAATGAGAATATTAGATCGAATTCTGATTTCCATTGTGCATGGAAAGGTCTGACGAATATTGAGGCATGGACATCTGCCATGCCCGAAGTATACAACTACTATGTCGCTAATGGCATGGAGACGGTAAATCAACAAATCAAGATGTTGCTGGATGCCGCTCAAAAGCCGGATTTACGAGACCCTAACGAACTTACGAAAAAACTGTTTGACGATGCCAAGCTTCTTAGTAGCATAGATCCGAACTATGCTTATTCCGTTCGCAGCATCAGCAAGTACGACAAAGGTGGTCTTGTTTTCTTTAATCGGCCAAGACTCGTATATTCCACAAGCATAACTAATGGCGAAGGCTATTCCGTAGTCATCGAGGCGATCGCCAAATACAAAGCCGTTGCAGAATTTGCCCCCATAAAAGAGTCAGGCATCGTGTACGCCGACACTCCAGAGAAGAAGCAGGAGCTTCTTGACTTTAGGCAATATGGCACCCCTTTTACCGAAATGCCAATTAAAAACTTGGAAGGGAATCTACGGCTACCCTTGTTCGACGAGCCTCAAGATGAGGTCTTATCTCGCATTCGGCTGTTGGAACAAATCGACCCTCACCCATTATCTTTGACCTTGGTTTCAAGGGATGCGCACATTGTCCTGAAGCAGAGGAGTCGCACATATGGTCAAATTGGAGCAGAGTGGACGGGAGAGGACGAAGCCCATGTTATTCATGCGCGGCTAAGAACGGAAGTCGATTCTCTTAAAACGACGTTACAAATAACTTTTCACTTTAATGCTCTATCTGGGAGCGAAGTTCCGTCCGCATTCAACGCCGTGAATTTCCTCTATACTGCCGCGCAATCCAAAGATGTGGAATTGCAGACGATGGATGGAGAGCCCGCATATTTCGACCCTGAATGTTTGGACGCATATTTATTCGACCAAGAAAAGATTCATCCTTGGTATGAATTGCTCTCACTACTAAAGACCATTCATGATGCGGCATCTAGGGATTTCAGATGTCCAGACTTCGCAACGCTTAAGTCGTCGCAGGTTAGACGCTGGAAGGAGATAGAGCATCTGTTAAATGGAGAGCAAGTGATTCGCCATTGGGACACTCTCAAATTCACTAAAGATTCCAACGAATGCATCAGCTTTCCAACTGGCGTATATGGAATCTCGAAGTTGATCGTCCCGATAGGCGATCAGGATGTTTTCCTCGGCTATAGCCAATGGTGGCTGAATGCGGCTTCCATAACTGAACCTTCCGACACTAATAGGGAGTGCGTTCTTCATTCATCGGTCGACATATGCGACCTGCTTGTTGAGCACAGGATTAAAGCATTAAAACGTGAAGACAGAGATAAAGTGTCACGCATCTTCATTGGGCCCGTATTGGATCTGTCGGCATATCAACAATATGCGGTTCCCGTTCAGTAATAGATACAACGGGGTTTCTGGATCATCGAAATGATGATCCAGAAACCCCTGAATGACATAGCCAATTTACTCCAGCTTGTCTCTTGACAATTTCCCTTCAAACGCTTGGTTGACGAGCGTGTACACGGTCTGCGCGACGCCTACCACTCCTGCAAGCACGATGCCCCACGTATAGGTGCCGTCGAATCCACCGGTGGCGGCGATGGCGATGGTGCCGAACAGGATGGATGCCGCGAGGGACACGAGTCCGACGTATCCGGTGGGGATGTACTTCTTGAACGCCTGCACGAACGCGGGCACGATCAGTGCCACGAGCCCGGAAGCGAGGGTGGTTGCGGTGGAAATATCCATAGGCTTCTCCTTGGTTTGATGATGAATGTGGCCTCCAGCATGGTGCCGAAGGCCACGATGGTTGTGGTCAGTAGTGGAGCCACTGGCCGGGGTAAATGAGGTTGGGGTTGGCGAGGTTGTTCAACTGGGCGACGCGCCGCCAGCCATTGGCTCCGAAGATGCCGCTCAAGGTTTCGCCGCTCTTGACGACATGCACGCGATTGCCTGTGGCTGTGGATCCGTTGGTGTCGGTTGCCGTGCCTCGGTAGGTGACGATGTTGCCCGGATAGATCAGGTTGATGTTGCCGGACGGCACGCTCCACGCGGTCACGGGCCACAATCCCGTTCGCGCGGCGATGCCACTGATGGTGTCGCCGGAATGCACCCGCACGGAAGTCGTGGAAGCAGCGGATGCGGGTGTCACCGTGGAAGTTGTACTGCCGAGTCGCTGGTTGATGATCTCCTGCACTTTGACGTACTTGTCACCGGGGGCTGCCTTGCGGGCGTCGCCGTTGCCGAAGTCGCCTCGTATGGCGCGGTCCGCCAGAGCGTTCCAGTCGGTCGTGTTAACCTGTGGCTGCGGTGCGGGCTGGCTGGGCTTCGCGGCACCGTTGGGGTTGGCGTACTTGTCCCACTGCCAGGCTTCACCGCGGAACACGTTGAGATCCAACGGCCCGTTGTATCCGGGCAGTCGGCCGTTGGGCGTGTACTGGCGCATCGCCTCGCCATAGGCCCCGTACTTCCACGGGCGGGTCTGCCAGCCGGTGGCCGCGTTGGAAGCGTATTGCGCCACCCACAATCCGCACCTAGCCCTCACGTCGGACGGGATCTGCCAGATGCCGCTGGCCTGCACATAGACCATGGGCCATACGCCGGTCAGCGTGTGGATGCGTTGGACGAACTCGCGCACCCAGTTGCCGTTGCCCCACGCGCTGTTCTGATAGGACTCCCAATCCAGCACGAGTATCGCGCGGTTAACGTAGGAGCGTGCGTGGTTGATGAAGTGGTTGGCTTCGTCGGTGGCGTTGTTGCCGCCTGCGTAGTGGTAGAGGCCGAGTTTCTTGCCGGTGTCCAGCGCGCCCTGGGCTTGCGCCCGCCATACGGTGTTGACGGAGCCGGTGTTCTGGGTGACTTTGACCACGGCGAAGTCGGCCTGCACCTGACGCGTGATGTTGGCGGGCTGCCAGCCGGATACGTCGATGCCGTTCATGTCGGCCATCGCGGTCGGCGCGACCATGAACATGGCCAGCAACGTCACGAGTAATGCAGATAGTCGTTTGATGATTCGGGACATGCCGTTGTCCTTCCAAAAGGAAAGGCCTTCGCCATTGATGTGGTGAAGGCCTTGATAGTTGGTGGTTGTTGGGTTATGGGTTGGTGTGGTAGTTCCAGTCGTCGCTGTTGAGCCGTTGCCGGTAGTCGTCTGCTAGCTGCTGGTAGCGGACATGGCCTGCTCCGTTGCCACCGTGCTCGGTGTAGGCCTTGCCCGCATCGAGCTGGTGTTCGTGCTGCATACGGCTCATGGTGGGAAGGAACAAGGATTGCCGGTAGATTTCCAGTTCGAGTCGTCGTATCGCCGGCGACGCTTCGATGGCATGTTCCAAGTCCTTGCGCTGGTCGATCCGGCGCAGCAACCATGAGACCAGTGAGGCGATGGCTCCGCTGCCGATGAACGCGCAGAGAATCAAGATCAGCGGATGGGTGCCTATGACGTTGTTCATCGCACTTCTCGCACGTCGTCGAGCAGACAGGTGAATGAAGGCGAGCGGAGCTCTTGGTTCACGCTGTCATTGATGCACAGGTTGTATGTTGTCTGAGTTGTAGCGTCTCGGTAGAACTCTATGGTGACGTTGGTGGATAGCTTGATGGGGGTGATTCTTACTTCAACCCACGTCATGCCGTTGGCGAAGTCGGTTGTAGATGCCAGCATCGGTATCGCATGACGAGTCATTTTCGGAGTGTCATTGGTGAATTGGTAATCATCCGACAGCACCTGCACTTCGATGGGACCGGTAACGCTATTGCTGTTGTAATACATGTTGGGCGTGAATGTGACCAACGGATCATAGTAGATGCCCATTCCCCTGTAGGTGAATACTGTGGCGATGTTGAACGGTGAATCACTTATGCCGATCTGCGAATACCACCGGCTATCTCGAAGGGAGAGGGTGCCGTCTGAGAGCACTCGGATGTCATAGCCGGACTTGACGATGCCCACCACGGTGTCGGTGGCTATGGGCACGTTGCTCGCATCGCCGGGATCGCCCTTAGGTCCCGGCTCGCCCTGCGGGCCTTGCTTGCCGCGCGGCAGTCCGAGCGCGACGATCATGTCGCCGTTGCTATCGGAGCTGGTGCTCACGGTCGGGGTTTCCTCGTCCAAGGCGGTGGCGGTCAGCTGGCTGATTTTGGATCCGCGTGGAATTGAGAGGTTGAGTTTGCGCTGCCAGCCCGTGCCGGTCATGCTGCCAGTGGCCTTCTTGGAAGGCACCAGCGTGGTGACGGTGCCTAGGGTCAGGGTGGCGGTGTCCACCAAAGTCTGAGCTTGGTCGAGCGTGTCATGCAGATCCTTGAGCGGATCCGCAATCTCCGATGCCCTTGGATTCAATCGACTGGGTTCGATGAAGATAGGAATGTTGCGGCTGGCGATGGTGTTACCGTCGGCATCCTCGATGTCCAGTCCGAGCACAGTGCGCTCGCCGGCCTGTTGCAGCAGCGCCTGCGGCACGGGCGTGGTGAAGGTGACCTGGCGCATGCGGCTGGCGTTATCCGTGTTGGTTTGGGCACTCATGTTCCTCCATCCGCCGCCGCTTGACGGATCCGAGGGGTCACGGTTCCATGTGAGCCTCGCCGACAGGCCATTGAGATCGTCAACATCCTCGCCACCATCGGTGACGTTGAACTTCAGGATCCGCCCGTTCATGTCCCCGGCGTTGAGTCGGATTGGCGGCACGTAGTCGTTGGCGAGGTCGAGCGTGGCCTCGATGGTGCGATACTTCTCAATCTCCATAGATAGGTTCCTTACTGTTTGACGAATGTGCCGTTCTCGAACACCCATGTGCCCGATTGGTCGGTCAGGCTGATCTTGTCGCCCAATGTGATGGCGAGATCCCCGTGCCTGAGTGTCGTTTCCGTGCCGGATTGCCGGACAGATTGGGTGAGGTTGACGGCGGTGACGTAGGCCTCGTCCCAGTCGGCCTTGCCAAGAGAGACATCCGTGCTCGCCCGGTCCCATGCGGCTTGGTTCTGCGATACCGTCAGTGCGGCGTCGGTCCACGCATCCTTGTTCGCCTGCACGAGTCGGCCGGATTCACTCCAAGCGCCGCTGTTCTTCGTCACCATGTCCGTCGCCGCATCCCATTCCGGCTTGCCTTCGGTGACGGCTGTTGCGGCGGTGTCCCATTCGTCGGAGTGCTGGCTGACCGTGGAAGCCGCCGCATCCCAATCCGCTTGCTTGGAAGACACCGTTTCGTAGGTGGCGTTCCAGTCGGCGGCGTTGTCGTTGACGGTGGCGGCTGTCTGATTCCATTGGGTGGCGTTGTCCACGACGGTTTGGGCCACTTGGTCCCATTTGCCGGCGTTCTGGCTGATCTGCTGGCTGCTGGTGTTCCATGCGGCCGATTCGGCTACCACGCGCTCCAGGCGCTGCTCCGCCGAACGGTTGGACGTGGTGAAGCGTTCGATGATGTTGCCGATCGTGACGGTCGTCAGTGCGGGGTCGAACAGATCCTCTTCCAGTTGGAGCACGCGGCCCGCCAATCGCAGGTCGGGGGTGAAGGTCGTGTCCACGAGCAGCACGCGGTCGCCCAATCCAACGCCGTTAAGGTCGGTGCCGGATCTGGCGAAGGTGAGGATGTCGGCCTCGTAGCTGACCGTCGGCACACTGCGCCGCTCCAATTCAGCCTTGGTCTCCTCCAATAGCTGTTGTTTGTCTTCGCAGTCGCCGTTTTCGTAGATGCCTTCGGCGGGGTGGATTGTGGTGGAGGTCAGAGCGCGGAGCTCCACATCATCGAGGTATTATGGTGCCGGTGGGCTTCTCGAAGATGATCCAGATGTTGATTTCCTTGGGGAAATCGATGGTGAACCTTTGTCTGGTTCGTGTCCACTGGCCGGTGTTAGTGGCCGGTGTGATCTTGATGGTCGGATCCGGGTAGGCTGTGTAGCCTTGTCGGATCGATACCTTGAATGTTTCGCCGGGGTTGGCGAGTGTCCAGAACGATAGTTCGTAGGTGACGCCGGGCTTGGCCTTGATGGAATCGCCGTGCGCCTTGCTTGCGCAGGTATCGGTGTCGGTGCCCATGCGCAGCATCGTGGTGCCGGCGTGCGGTTTGATATTTCCATCGCCGGTTATCTGAGCGTCCAGAAATGCTAGGGATGGGCTAAAAGTCCATCCGTTGAACCGCACCCCGATTGTTGGACTGAGGAAATTCAGATTCGATGATCGGAGGTG
>OENY01000048.1_pt1 | contig 77460 bp, 69 predicted proteins | sample 1539391 | NCBI WGS metagenome assembly OENY01 (sample SAMN03777356, study PRJEB22549) | human gut metagenome | biome: gut; feature: infant; material: feces | host: Homo sapiens | collected 2013-11-24 | reverse complement strand
ACCCACGAACGCCCACCTGCCCATCCGATCCTCCTGCCGGTCGATCAGATGTTGCAACGATCACTGGAACGCGCCCATCACGGGAACCAACCGGGGGGGGGGTAATCCTCCCTAGCATCATCCGCATCCTCCCGAGGGGAGGCGCGAGGTGAGCGAGCAGATCGTCGACCTGATCGAGGCGGTGATGCCGGGACCTCGCGGATTGATGGGGTCGCAGGGTCCGCAGGGTCTGCCGGGTGTGGACGCGGTGCCGGCTGACGAGGCCGTGGCCGCGTACGTTTTGGGTGATTCGGCCACCCAGCAGGCGTTGGCCGGTTTGAAGGGGCGGTGGGGGAGCCATGTGCCGTTCTTCGGCGACAGCATCACCGCGGGTTACCTGTCCGGCGGCGTGACGTTCAGGGATGTCCTGTCGTCCACGTTCGGGTTCGAGGACCACAACTACGCGGCCGGCGGCGAGGGGTTCTACCGTGCCGGCCAGTCCGGCGGCGACATCGCCCACGAGGTCGCCAACAGCAAGTCCGACGACGCGTACGACCACTCCCGCATCAGGCTGGCCGTGGTGTGCGGCGGCGTGAACGACGTCGACCGCGACGTCACGAAGGGGCGCGACGGCGTGCGCCGCGTGATGGAGGCGATCCGCGGCGAGTATCCGAACGCGACGATCCTGCTTGCCTCCGGATTGGGAGGCGCGTTCGACCCGGTCTACGGGAGGCTCGACCGCAGGAACGTCGGCTATTACGACGCCCTCGTCTCCGAGGCCATGGCCCGCGGCGCCATGATCGCGCCGGACGCCTTCACCTGGGTCGGGACGGACGACGCGCTCCTGGCCGACGGCCTGCATCCGAACGCTTCCGGCCACCGAATCATCGGCGCGCACCTGTCCGGCATCCTCGCCGGGCTCGCCGGCCCGACGGCCGTGACCGACGCGTCGGGCCAGATCTCGAAGACGGCCGACCAGGACACTCTGGACGCCAGGCTCCACGTGACGGGCCGGTCCGTGCGACTGTACCTGCACCTGTGGCACATCCTCACGGACGCCGACTTCGACGAATCCTTGGGCGGCGTCGGATTCGTCATGTGCCGGACGCCGAACTGGCTCGAGCTCCCCGGATACCGGACCGGAGCCGTCATCGGCTTCGACGGCGAATACAACACGCTGAACCAGCACTACTGGTCGATCGGCAACGGCTCCGCCAGCATGGTCATCCGACAGGCCAGCGGAGCAAGACAGATGGAGACCGGGATGAAACTCGACATCTACATCTCCATGGACACGGTGCTCGCCTGACCGTAGCACGGAACACCCGTCTGACGACGAACCAGGACGACGGGCGTGCACGTCCCGTCACGCGGCGTCCGTTACTTCAGCGCCGCGGCCGGCGAGATCGCCAACCCGCCGGCCGACAGGCCGATCCCTGATTCGACTGGATGTTCCGGGCCTCACCGATACAGGTGAGCCCGTTCCGCTTCACGGACGGCTGATGGGACGACTTCGGACGATCCGGACGGTGGGTTCAGCGCAATCCATGGTCCTATCGTGGGCATATCGTTCTCGAACCGTTCGCTGATGAGGCGCGGGATATCATCTTCCGCGGTCCCGTGGGCGCACAGCAACGCCAACTCGCGTCCCGTCGAGGTCAATGAGTATCCGGACATGAAGCAGACGGTGTGCCTCTCGCTGTTCCATACCTGTCGTACGTCGCCGTTGACGATGATGGCGTTTGGGCCAGGTCGGAACACGATTTTCCGCCCGGTCGACTGGGTGACGAGCCCCGCGTCCTCAAGGACCGTCCCGCGCGGCAACGGGAATCCGCCATAAGTCCTTCCTTTGCCGTCGACCTGAGCCAGCAGGGGCACGGCATAGGGAGGTTCGCCTTCGCAGCACACGTCGAAGCACCAGGAGCACAGTTCCCGGAAACGCTGGGCCTCAAGCGGTGACATGTTGTTCAACGTCGTCAATGTCCGTTTCGAGAACGTTCCAGGACGGTTGATCTCACCGGCCAGCAGCTGGGCCCATATGGCCCGCACCTCGTCGTCGTACGCGTGCGAGGCGCCGTCCTCGAACGCGTCCCACCAGTCCGGCTGGAGCCGGTCGACCCCGGACGTGTCCACGTTCCCGGCGCGGCACGCGTCCTCGGCCATGCGTCCCACCGTGTTCAGGTTCTCGAAACCGTTGACCGTGCGCAAGTACTCCCAGGCCAGCGCGTGCTCCTCCTCATCGGACAGCACGTCGTCGCCGAACAAGCGGCGCTTGTCCCCGACGGACTTGCGGAATATCGCCCGCTTGCCGCGCGTTCCGTCCCCGGACCGAACAGCCTCGCTGATCGACGTGACCAGTTTCGAAATGCCCGTCGTCGCACGCTCCACACCCTTGCCGGCCGATTCCACACCTTCGCCGATGGCCTTCACCTGACCACCCGGCGTCAACACGTCATCACTCATACCTCAGAGCATACGCCGAAAGGAACGATTTATGACCCCTCCGGCCGGTACCCCGTTGTGGGCGGTCATCCTCATCGCAATCGTGCCGAGCCTGGCCACGATCGTCGTGGCGGTCATCCAGTCCAGGCAGATTCGAGGACTGCGCGACCAGCAGACCGCGACCAAGTGGGAGATCACCAACGACCATACCGCGCCGCTTCGCGCGGACATGGACGAGAAGCACGAGAGGGTCATGGCCGCGATCGACGCGCTGCGCGACGACATGAACGGCGAGTTCAAGACCGTCAACGAAAGGGTCTCCAACGCTGAACGCGAGCATCTGCAGCTGCGCGAGGACATCAGGGAGCTCCGACGGCACCGGTGACCGTCTTCAAGGTTTGCCCCATCCGGATCGGATGGGGCTTTTCCATATCAACCGACAGTAAAGGAGAGGGATGAGCATCAAGAACAAAAGCAAGCCGAACCTGGTGACGCGGGTCCTCGCGGTCGTCATCGCCGTACTGCTCGGCGTATCACCGGCGACCGCCGTGGCGGATATGCAGGGCATTGATGTGTCGAGCTGGCAGCCGTCGAACATCACCAGGCTGGTGGACGCGGATCTGGCCGTGGTCAAGGTCACGCAGGCCACCGGCTACGTCAACCCGTCGTGGCGTGCGCAGGCGCAGGGCGCGGTGGACACCGGCAAGGCGCTGGGCCTGTACCATTACGCCGGCGGATACAACGCCACCAGGGAGGCCGACTGGTTCCTCGCGCAGATCGGCGATTACGTGGGCCGGGCGGTGCTCGTGCTCGACTGGGAGTCGAACCAGAACAGCGCGTGGGGCAACGGCGGTTGGGTGCTGCAGTTCGTGCAGCGCATCCACGACCGCACCCGCGTGTGGCCGCTCGTGTACGTGCAGGCGTCCGCCATCGGGCAGATCCCGCAGCAGGTGTGGGACAAGTGCGGCCTGTGGGTCGCCCAGTACGCGAACATGCTGCCGACCGGCTACCAGTCGAACCCGTGGAACTACGGAGCCTACGGCGAGACCATGCGACAGTATTCGTCCACCGGCCGACTCCCTGGATATTCGGGGAATCTCGACCTGAACGTGTTCCGCGGCGAACGCTGGCAGTGGGACGCATACGCGCAGGGCGACGGCGCGAAACGCCCGTCCACTCCGCTGCCGGAAACCACGGCCGGCGCCACGGGCCAGCAGACCGCGAACACCGGACGCCAGTGCGTCGTGGTACAGCCGGGCGACTCGCTCAGCGCGATCGCGGCCCGATACGGCGGCACATGGGGCGAGTGGACCGGCTACGCGTCCGGCGACCCCGGACTGATCTACGCCGGCGAGACCGTCTGCCGCGGCGCCACGCAGCAGACCGCCACGGGCGGCCAGCGTCCGTCCGGCACGGGGTCGCTGCAGGTCACTGTGCAAAGCGGCGACACCATGAGCGGCATCGCCGCGCGATACGACGCGTGGCCGCTGTCCTCGTGGAGCGTGCCCAGCGGGAACCTGAACCTGATCTACCCCGGTCAGGTCGTGACCTACGCAGGCTCCTACCAGTACCAGTCCGCCGGCGGGCGCGCCTACACCGTGCGCTCGGGCGACGCCCTGTCCGGCATCGCCGCGCGGCTCGGCATCAGCTGGACACAGCTCACCGGATACCGTTCCGGCAACCCGTCGCTCATCTATCCGGGCGAGGTCCTCTACTACTAGCCCATCATGGCCCGCATCCGCCACGGGTGTGGGCCCCATATTCGTAAGGAGAGCAATTCATGGACGACGAAGAGACCGCGGGCTATCTCATTCCCGACCGCGTGTACGACGTGCTGAAATGGGTGGGCCTTATCGCGCTGCCGGCGTTGGCCGTGTGCGTGCAGACCATCGGCACCGCCGCGGGATGGACTGGCACCGACCTGACCGTCACCATCCTGACCGCACTGGGCACCCTCGTCGGCGCACTCATCGGCGCCAGCACGATTAAAGCCCGACGCATGACGCAGGAATAGCCTGCATCATCGCATCACAGCGCCCCGCTCCACCCGCCTGCGCCGCGGGGGAGCGGGGCGCTTTTCGCGTTTCCGGGGTGCTGTATGATGATTCGCGACAACAGAATAGAGTGCCCTTAGAGTGCCCGGGCCGTTCGCGGCGTCCGTGAACCGTTGGAATCATTGGGTTTTCGTTTTCATCGTGGAGTTCAAGTTCAACGTCTCCAAGTAAGTGTTTCTCTGGCTCCCCTCTTCGAGGGGAGCTGTCGCTACAAGCGACTGGGGGAGCGGTACGGATAAGGCCTGAGAAGTCGTCTTCTCAGGCCTTTGTCATGACATTGTTCTGCAAGGACTGGCTGCTGCAGCAGCATAATGTGTGTTCTATTATGAGTCTTCGCCAGAAATCATGACGGAAACACGAGATGCAACCCTTAGCTCGCCCCTGATTCATCCCCGGACCGTTATTCAGGCGGAGCGTATGCGGTAAGCCCAATCCTTTTGTGAAGATTTTGTGTATTGTCAGGCATGCGTGGGTTTCACCGTCGATTTGAATGATGATAGGCTTCTCGATGTCTGCCGTACGAAGACCCCATCAAGGAGATGCCATGAACCTGTATCGCTACGCGATGTTCATCGCACGCGCCTGCCGTGGGTCGTTCGTCGGCAATGTTCTGTTTGCCAATCCACGAATGGCCCTATTCTCGATGCTGGTGTAGCGGGGACACGCCTTATGCCGGGATGTACCGATGGCCCATCCGCAGTCGACGTCGCATGAATCGCTCACCATAGCCATCAACTTACGCAAAGCCGCGAATCGTTTGCCGTATATGAATGCGGAACGGATGGCGGCTTTTCCTTTACGTCCGGACTCATCGGTGTCCTCGCGTCTTGACACAAGCATGGGGCCGGATCGCCACACATGACGTTACCAACAGAAGGAAATGCTGTGACCTCACAGAAAACCGCGGAACTCGGGTCCGCCACCAGTTCCGTAAAGCCTATTGATCCGCACACCCGATTCATCGTCGTGGGTGTGATCGTCGTCGGCTCGTTCATCGCGCTGCTCAACCAGACCGTCATGTCACCGGCCTTGCCGGCACTGATGCATGATTTCAATATCACCACCGGCACCGTGCAGTGGGTGACCAGCGTCTACATGCTGGTCTCGGGCATCATGGTGCCGATTTCAGGCTATCTGATTGATAAATTCTCCACCCGAAAGCTCTTCGCCGGAGCTCTTGCCGCTTTCATGGTCGGCACACTGCTGTGTGCCGTCGCGCCGAATTTCATGCTGTTGCTCGTCGGACGCATACTGCAATCCGTCGGCTCCGGCGTGCTGTTGCCATTGGTCGCCGTAGTGCCGATGCTCGTCTATCCGCCGGATAAGCGCGGCACCGCCATGGGCATGGCCGGTATCGTCATGGCCGCCGGCCCGGCTATCGGCCCGGTTGTCGGTGGTCTGGTGATTGACAGTTTCGGATGGCGCCCGATGTTCATCGGCATCGCAGTCGTGACACTGGTCATCCTTGTCGGAGGCACGATGATGCTCAAGAACGTCGGAGAGTTGAAGAACCCAAAGCTCAACATCCTGTCCGTGATTCTTTCGACCATCGCGTTCGGTGGCCTGCTCTATGGCTTCTCGTCCGCTTCCACGATGGGATGGGCCAGTCCGGTCGTCATTATCTCAATCGTCGTTGGTCTTGTGGCCTTCGTCGCATTCGTATACAAGCAAGTCAAGCTCGATGAGCCATTGTTGCGCGTTGACACCCTTGCCACCCGCAACTTCCGCAACTCCGCGATTCTGGTCACTCTGATCAACGCCGCAGTCGCCGCAACCAACGTGACGTTGCCTATCTTCATCCAGAATGTACTCGGCCAATCCGCCACCGTCACCGGCATGGTCATGCTGCCCGCCGCGGCGGTCGGCATCATCCTGAGTCCGGTCGCCGGTGCCGCATTCGACAAATTCGGCCCTCGCGGCGTGGGCATCGGCGGCCTTGCGCTCATGACCATCTCTCTTGGTCTTCTCGGCACCATCAACACCAGGACATCAGTGCTGTTTGTCGCCGTGTTCTGCGCATTGCAGGCATCCGGTCAGGCTATCGCCAACATGCCGATCAACACTTGGGGCGTCAACGCTTTGCCGAACGACATGATCGCCCATGGAAACGCCATCGCCAACACCGGCCGCCAGATCGCGGCAGCCATTGCGACTTCGCTTCTGGTCACCGCAGAAACATCTGTGACCGCCTCGCACATGTCCCAGGGTGTGAAGTCCGCCACGGCCAGCGGCATCGCGTTCTCCTACCTGCTGTGCGCCGCCATCTCGCTGGTCGCCCTGATCATCTGCATCTTCACCGTCACCAGCCGTGCCAAGGAGAAGGCCGCACGCAACGCCAAGGCCTCCGAGGCGCAAGCCTCCGCCGAAGTCGCGGCCGAAACCACTGAAGGCCAGCCCGCCGAGCATCACTACGCCGGCGCATACGTGGCCCCCGCCGCCTCCCTGTTCAAGCAGGCCCAGGAACAGTCCATCGGCGAGATCATGGACGATCAGCCCTACAGCTGCCTGGACAGCGATGACATCACGCATGTGGTGCGCGAGTTCATCCGTCTCAACGTCTCCAGCCTTCCCGTGGTGAACGGCGATGGCAGGCTCGTCGGCTTCGTCAGCGACGGCGATGTCCTGAAATCGATTGCCACCTATGAATCCCGCACGGTTTCCACCGGCACCGGTTCGACGATGGTGGTGTTCGACGACGAAACCGTGGCCTCCAAGGTGCAGGCGCTCTCCGGCAAGAAGGTGATGGACATCGCCACGCGTAAGGTCGTTGCCGCCACGCCCGACCAGCATGTTGGAGAGGTGGCCCGCATCCTCGCCAAGAAGCAGTTCAAGAAACTGCCGGTGGTGGATGGTGATGGCAGACTCGTCGGTGTGATCCGCCGTAAGTCCGTGATGGAACATGCCTTCGATGCGCTGTTCCCAAAGGATGATCGGTGATTCGGCGTCATCATCGCTGAATAGAATGAATGGAACATGAGGCTTCTCCTCTCGCGGGGGAAGCCTCATTGCTTTGTCTGCGGAGTCTTACGGCACCTGCGCAAGGGCAACGTCACGCCTTCATGATTATACTATCGAATAGTGTGTTCCTATCGTTGCATGGTGACGCTAACGCATGGCGTCACGATACTGAAGCCTGCCATCTAACGGCGGGTACGGCTCGTTGCTGGAGTCGTGCACGCATACGCGCGTCGGCGTGCGTATGCCGTGATGTGACCTTTGTAGTGGAATTGAAGAATGGAGAACACTCGTATGTCTTCTAGTAGTACAACAACTGAACCAACTGTGCGCGAAACACCCGAGGTTTCCGGCGATGACAATGCGAATGCGCGCGCAGCGGTTCATAGCGCGAACAAACCCGGTGCCGCCTATGCCGCAGCAGTGGCCAACGGGGAATCCGAGCGTGCGTGGATCCGCCGTGTAGTGCTTCTACTCACCGGCCAGGCGTTCTCGCTGCTGGGCTCCAATATTGTGCAATATGCCATCTGGTGGTGGATCGTATTGCAGACTAAAACCGGTTCGGCCATGCTGCTGGCCACGTTGTTTGGCGTGGTGCCGCAGGCCATCGTCTCGATTTTCGGCGGCTCCTGGGCCGACCGTCACAGTCGCAAGTTGCTGATTATGCTGCCGGATATGGTGATTGCTGTGGTCACCGTCGTGCTGTCGCTGAGCTTCGCCATGGGATGGGCGAGTCTGACCATGATTTTCGTGGTGCTGTTCATTCGTTCGGCGGGCGGCGGTGTGCAGACGCCCGCTGTGCAGTCGTTCATACCGGATGTTGTTCCCTCGGGCAAACTATTGCGCGTCAACTCAATATACGGCGTGATTAATTCGGTGAATATGATTGTGGCACCTGCGGTGGCTGCTGTGCTTATCAACACAGTGCCGCTGTGGTCGATTCTGTTAGTCGATGTGACCACGGCCATTATCGGCGTCGGCTTTGTGGCGTTGATCAAAGCGCCGAAGAAGAGCGCGGAACATGTTGCGAGGCGTATGGCTGAAGCGGAGAATAGCGGGCAACCCGCACTCGAACCGATGTCGGATGCCAATGCTGATCGTTCGCTGATTGTCAGCGTCCGTCGTGTGTTTGCTGACTTGAAAGATGGCTTCAGCTACACATGGCGCCGGGCGAACCTGCGCAACGTGGTGCTCGGTGGCGCCTTGGTGTGCTTCGTGGCCGTGGCGCCGATGAACCTTACGCTGTTGCTCATGACCCGCGAATATGAGGGCATCGATTTGAATCTCGGATTCATCAACCTGACCACCGCCTCCGATAAACTCGCCGCCAACGAGCTGGGATGGAGCATCGGTATGCTGCTCGGCGGCGCGCTGATGTCTACCATCGGTGCCAAGCTCATCCGCAACAACATGCGCGTGGTCGCCTTCGGCATCGCTCTGGTGGGCGTCTCCGTCGTTGGTCTTGGCGTGGTTCACAATCTGCTGGCGTATTTGCTGATTGATGTGGTGAACGGTTTGGCTTCGGCCATCTGCACGGGCCCGATGCGCACCATCATCCAGACCGAGGCCGATGAGAAGATGGTGGGCCGTGTATTCGGCCTTGACACCACCCTGAGCACGCTCGGAATGCCGCTCGGCATGTTGATCTTCGCGCCACTGGCCGACGCGATCCCGATTTCGCTGGTGTTCATCATCGGCGGTGTTCTGACCCTGCCCATCGGCATCTATCTGTTCGGCCAGGCGCGCCGTAACGTCAGTGCGCAGGTGACGCGAACAGCGGCCTGACCGGCACCTGACGGCCACCTGCCAGACGTAAAGTCAACTACCAGATTTGCGCATACAGATCGTAAGACACATACTTCGGCAGATCGTAGACGGTAATCGAGAATGGCGTGGATCGGCCATTGCCCGGCCAATCCACGAATGCGATATCTCCATAGATGATTGCGTTCTGTGCGTTACGCAGTACTAGGGAAATCTTGATTTGCTGTCCATCAGATGGCTTGAATCCATCTGCCACGGCGCGGACCTCGCCATTGAACGTCGTGCCGCCGTCCCTGTTGTCTATTTTGGATATTCCACTGATGGGGAAGGCGGCGGTTCCCTGAGCCTTGGCGACGTTGTATGTATCCGGATTGAGCACAGTAAAATCAACCGTTTCTGGGGCGGTGCCTTCGCCTGCTTGACCGGCGTCATATACAGTCTGATTCGGGAATGCCATATTCAGTGCTTGCGTCTGCGAGAACACGATGGAACCGTCTTTGGCCCGCCCCGTAATGGTAATCTGCGGATACAGCACCTGCTGGGTCTTACTGGTGTTGCGCAGGGCGAAAGCGTAGTGGACATACCCTTGCTGGTCCGCCGACCAGCCGGATTCCACTATTTTCAGAGGATTGTCGGTGACGGTGTCTTGATTGTCTCCATCAGCGCCGTCAGTGCCGCCTACTCCGCCCGTGCCATTGGCATTGTCGGTTCCTGACCCGTTCGAGGAGTGCCCGCCATCGGCCTTATCGGTTGATTGGCTGCTGGATTGTGTCGAGGGATCGGGTGATGTTGCCGACCCGATAATGCCAAGTTGGCCTGCCAACACAATGCCTCCCGCAATGGCGGCGATTATCAGTGCCGCTCCGGCAATGGACCACAGCACGATGGCGCGTTTGCTCAAGTGCAGACGCCGGAATAGTCGAGACGCCGACGCGCTGCCGTTCGTTGTTTTCGTTGATGGCGGATTTGCCGATGATGCGTTCGGTATGGGCGAATTGGACTGGGAGAACAGCGCCTGACGAAACTCTTGGACGCTCTGTGGCCGTTTGCTGGGCTCGAATGCGCACGCATAGCCGATGACGGCGCGTAGTCGAGCCGGTACTGCGTCATCATCGGCAAGTCGCTGCTCGTAGTCGCTGGCATCGGGATATACGCCGGTCAGCATGAATCCGAGTAGCCGGCCCAGCGAGAACACGTCGGAACGCGCGTCGGTTTTGGCAAAGCCATATTGCTCAGGCGAGGCGAATCCGTAGGTGCCAAGCGCCGTGGTATCCCGTGAACGGTTGCTTGCCTCTGACCGGATGCGCGCGATGCCGAAATCTATAAGATGCGCGCCATCCTGGGCCACGATGATGTTGGCCGGCGTGATGTCGCGGTGGATAACGCCGTGCTGGTGAAGCTCCTGCACGGCTTCGCAAATTTGGTCGATAAGCTGTACGGCCGCATTCGGTGCAAGCCGCCCGTTTTCCTCCACGATTTGCGCAAGCGTGCTGCCCGGCACGTAATCGTAGACGATGACGAACCGGTCGGGCAGCTCGTACGTCGCTTCCACACGCGGCAGACGATTACTCTGGCAGGCGCTGAGCGCCGCCCACACATTGCGTTGCGCTAGAGGAGAGGGAATCTTCTTGCGTACGAACGGGCCGTTGCCGTCAATGCTCACCAGTTCGGTGACGCCGGAAGGTCCGCGAGCGAGCGTACGCTCGACATGGTACGCATCGTCGATGCTCATCGCATGCATCGCCTGCTTATCGTCCATGTCTCTCCTTGATGCCCTCTTACTTGCGTCTCACTGGTGAGTGTTGTTGGGCCGAATGTCGTCAATCGGCCGGCAGCAACGTCGCCTCTCCCATACGATACAACTCGTCGTCCGTGGCAATGCGGTCGAATCCATTGCGGATACACCAGATGATAATCGCGTCACGTCGCTGTTTGCACCACAGTTCGGAAACACCTGCAAGACGAAGCAGCCGTTGGGTTTCACGTAATGTGCACTTGAGACCAAAAGCCAGCATAATGGCGTGATCTCGGCCGGGGCGGCTTTTGCCGGAGAAAATGTCATAAACCACTGTGGCGTTGAGGCCGGATGCCCGCACCACGTCGGCTCGTTTCAGGCCATGGGCTTCCATACGGTCGAACAGATAGTCGGTCAGCGTGCGTGCGCTGACAAGTCCCTCATCGAGATACTGCTCAATGCTGGCGCTGGCGAGCAGCCGGTCCAACAGTTCCTCGGTCAAATGTTCTTCGGGGATGTCTGCCATTGCCCATGCTCCTTGTCGCTGTGTTGCGGGTGCTGTGCTGCGCCATCGTACGCGGTTGCTCGATTCCCAGCGTACAGGACGCCGACTTTTCGGAAACACGCCGAAAAATTCAGTTGTCAGCTGATGTATGGCCCGTGCGTGTCACTGACAATGATCGATGCCATCCGTGTAGGTGCGGTGGCGGAAAGGATGTTCATGCGCGGTATCAAGCATCGATAATAAAGCTAACATGCATACAAAATGCTAATTTGCGTACATAATAACAACGCCATACACTGGTTTCGATGTATCGCAGAGCAACGCGAGCAATAAGAAGGGACGCAATGATGAGCGAACGATACCGGCTTGCCATGGCAGTCGGATTGACCGTAACGGTTGCCGGGCTTGCCTCTTCTGTGCTGGTAATGCTGCTGCTCAAGGAAAGAAGGAATCATGACAACGCCGTTTGATCAACAACCTCAGCCGGTTCCACCGTCCGAAGGCACGAATGACGCACCGGAAGATCGCGCGAATGCGCCTACCGTGCCGAATACTGTACCGGTTGGCCAACCGAACGTAGCGTCTGATGGTGCCACCACTACTCCGATGACTCCGGCTACGGCATCGCAGCGGCCCGCCGGCGCGCCATTTGATCGTGTATATGCGGTCAGTCCGCAACAGCTGTTCCAAGTTATTCACGACCAGCTGACTACTGGTGCCACGTTTACCTTGGATAACGAAAACACCCAGACCGGAGCGTTTTCCTTCCACTCCTATGATGGGGTGAACTGCATGCTAACCGTAGTCCCGCAGGGTGCGGCTGGGACCGCCATTCGTCTGGAGACGACTGGAAACGAAAGCGCCAAGCGCGTTGATGAGTTCCTCGCCTCTTTGGACAAGCGTATTGGTGTGGCTCCTGCACCCGCCACACATGGTGCCGGTGCTGCCGCTGGTTTTGCTGGTGCCGCTGCGCCTGCCGTGCTTGCTCCGAATGCACAAGGGGTGAAGAAGACTTCCAAGCTGGCTGTGTTCGCCATTATCTGGGGAGTGTTGTTCGTACTCGCCCAATTTGTGGATGTTTCTGGCCGATCCTGGGGCGGACTGCTGTTCGCCACGGTGATTCCGGCACTGCTCTCAGGCTTCGCCGTATACGTGACCCGCCCGAGTGGCAAGGTGCAAGGCCGAGTGCTGGCCTGGGTGGCAGTCGGTATCACCGTTGTGGGCCTGGTAATCGGTGGCGTGTTCGTAATTCGTGACGATGCGAAGGCCAAGGCTGATCGGGCGGAATTGGAAGCATCGCTCGCCACCAAGTGCGAAGCATATTCATGGCCGGAGTCGGATATCGCGGCGCTGCTGCCGCAGCCGAAATCCACAAAGGGTGAAATTAAAAGCGAGTCTTCGGACTATTTTTCCATCGAGGTGTGCGGTACCGACGCCAAGCAGTATGCCGACTACGTCAAGTCCGTGCAAGACAACGGTTTCACCATGGACTATAACAAGTCCGCTGACAGTTTCAATGCCAAGAACGCCGATGGATACAGTGTGAGCGTTTCTCGTGACACTGACGACGAGACCATCATGTCCATCACTATCCATGTTCCGGAGAAGAAGGAAGATACGTCTACGGACGGCGGCGCCGCGAAGCAGGATGATAAAAGCACTGATACGGGCACTGATTCCAGCGATGCCAACAAGCAGAGCGACCAGTCTTCGGATCAGAAGGCGCAGCAGAACACCAATGACAGTGCTGACTTCAAGTCTACGATGGACAGCTACGAGGCCTTTATCGATGAGTATGTTGCCTTCATGAACAAATATCAGAAATCCGACAACGTGATCAGCATGGCTACCGACTATGCCAGCATGATGAAGCGTTACTCTGAGTTCTCCCAGAAGGTAGACGCCATTGATGAAAACTCCCTCAGCAGTGAGGATTCGGCCTACTACACCGAGGTCATGGCTCGATGCACGCAGAAGCTCGCATCGGTGGGCCAGTGATCAGACTGGCGTATCGAGGTAACGGTTTTCCAAGAAAGGAACGATGACGATACATGGGTATACGCGGCAGACAGTACACGCCAATGGATGAGCCGGTCTTCAACAAGGCCATCCCCGGAACGGAGGCTCTGGCCGGGACCCTGAAAGACACTTTTGGCGCATTCCGTAGTGGGCTTGGGATTACCGAACCCGTGGTTTCGGTGAATTGCGAAGGTTGTGGCGCTCCGCTTTCCGGTCATCGCAAAGAAGTCGTTCGATGCGAATACTGCGATCGCGAAACGCAGCTATAACCAACATGCCAGCATAACGGCCGGTCTTGCGATTGCATAGTCGCAAGATCGGCCATATTCATGAGATATCGAGGAAAAAACAGATGGCAGTTATTAAGGCGTTCGCCGGCGCGCTCGGCGGTACATTCGCGGACCTGTGGCGTGATATCATCACCGCTGGTCCGTTCACGGAACACACCGTCGTTGTGCCGGGCATTCCCCGCGGAAGCAACAACGATCGCGGTTCGAATGAATACGGTTCCGAGGGAATAATCACCAATGGTTCGCGTATCTATGTGCCAGAGAATACTGCGGCGTTCATTTTCTCTGAAACAGGTATCGAAAACGTCATCACCGAGTCAGGCGGTTATGAATATCGCAACGGGGAGCAGAGCGTGCTCGCCGGAGACGGCATCGGATCGTTCTTCAATCAGGTTGCCGATCGATTCACCTTCGGAGGTCAGCCTGGCCGCACCAAATATGTGGCCTTCGTCAACCTGCGTGAGATTCGTGGCATCAAATTCGGCACTTCTGCGCCGCTGGTGTATAACGACCGGTTCTATGGCGTCGATTTGGAAATTCGCGCACGCGGATCCATGTCGCTAAAGGTCACTGATCCAGTTCGATTCGTTCGTAACTTTGTGCCTGCCACTACCGTGTCGTATTCATTCGATGATGAAGGGCCACGTAGGCAGATTCTGTCTGAATTCGTACAGTCGTTTATTGTGGCCATCAATTCGTTGTCCAATGAATATCGTATTTCGCAATTGCCCGGCAAGGCGAATGACATCGCAGCATGCGTGCGTGGCGATCGGGCCAATGCGGGTACGTGGAATGATCGTTTTGGCTTTGAAGTGTCCAGTGTGGGCATCGAAAGTATCGAGTTCACCGAGCAATCACGTCAACTCGTGCAGCAGTTCGCCTCGAATAAGATGAATGTTGCCGCATACGAGGGCGTTTCCCAGCAAGCTGGCAATATGGCTGCCCAGCAGCACATTGCGCAAGGCATCCAAGACAACGGCTTTGGCGATGGTGGCATGTTGCTGGGCATGAATATGGCACAAGCCATTAATCCTATGACGGCCGCCCCGGTTCAAGCGCCGGCGCCTGCGCCGGCACCGGAAGCCGCTGCTCCCGCCGCTCACACGACATCCATGTCTGTGGAAGAACAAGTCGAGGCGATGAAGAAATTGAAGGAATTGGTTGATATTGGCATTCTCTCCCAAGAAGAATTTGATGCAAAAAAACACGAAATTCTTGGCCTATAAACGGTGTATTCACGCAACTCGAGACAGTTGATAATGAGGGAAATGTTGGTGCGGTATATCGGCCGCCAAGAAGGCTGCCGAAGAAGAGGCTGCAAGAAAGGCCGCTGAAGAACAGCTTGCCGCAGGCCGAGGCCCAGCGGCAAGCTGAGGAGGCCGCTCGACAGGCACAGCAGCAACAGCAAGCGCAGCAGAATGTGCATTATGCGAATTGCTCTGAAGTTCGTGCGGCTGGAGCGGCTCCGATTGAGCAGGGGTAGCCCGGATACAGTAGCAAGCTCGATCGCGATCACGATGGCGTGGCCTGCGAGTAACGGATTCGATATTTCGGCGACTCAGCGCTTGTTCGGGCCGCCGTCCGGGAACATCAAGTAAGTGATGATGCCGGCGGCGGTTCCACTGGCCAATGCGCCGGTGATGACGGCGAGAGCCTGCATCGCCGTGCTGAGCGTGGGCTTGCCCGTTGCGGCAGTCTTTGAAGCCTTCAATGTGGCGGCACTGGGCTTGCGTTTCTCGGTGGCGGCGTTGTCGGCAAGGTTGCCACCGTCCGTATTGACTGGGGCATTGTCGGCAACGACCTCGCCGTCCTGCTCTTGGGCGCGCCGTTCGCGAATGCGTTGCTCAATGGGATCGTCGACCAAAGTCTTGATGATGCGTGCCAGATCGCGGTCTTCACGACGTGCGATTTCGGCGCTGAACACCGTACGTAAAGCGAGATACTGCAGCTTGGTCATCGGGCTTTTGCCGGTCTCCAAGTTAGACACCGTCTGTCGCGCGACTCCCAGCTCGTCGGCCAGTTGCTGAGTCGTCCATCCGGCTACCTTGCGAATCGGACCCAGGTTCTCCTGAAACTTATCAATCCACCATTGTTCGATTTCAGACGTCGCCATTACGCACCTCCTTCCACGCTGTCACCAGTGTACGTTACCTGTACCGAAATCAATCCAAAAAACAGTGTTCATGTGAAATTCACTGCGTATTTGCGCTTTCGCCAGCTTACCGAGATTAGCCTTACATATCCCATAAGACCGGCATTGGGTGTGTGAACCGCAATGGCATTGCGATTATATTGGTTGCCCGGCTCCCGCACAAGCGTAGCTGGACGCGACTCGAGGGATGCACCCCGGAGGAGTTCCGGAGCATGTCCCTCGCGGTCTCAGACTGCATCCCACTTACCGACGTCCAGCAAATGGGGTGCGGTTCAGTTCCGTGAAAACACTCTTGTGCTTTGCTTCGTTTCCTGCTATGTGTGAAAACATGGATAATACGCATGCTCGCCACTTCGATGGCACGGTGCGGCGTCGGACGGGGGAGCGCGGCGCCATCATGACGCTGCGCGACTGCCCGCGCGCCATGCGCGTCGTCGTGGACGGCATCGACCTGGATGAACGGCACCGGTTCCGCCTCTGCGAGATCGGCCTGGCTCCGGGCGCGGGCCTGTGGGTCGTGCAGCGTGGCGCTTTCGGCGGGCGGGTCATCGCCTTCGGAGACGAACGCGTCGCGGTGGATGGCGCCACCGCGCGGGCCGTCCGCGTACGGTTCGCGCAGGACGAACATACGCAAGACGACGTTGCGTAACACGAAGAGAACGAGAATATGCGCGAATGATGAATCTACGGGACCTGAGAGGTGGCGACTGCTGCAGCTCGCAGGACGATTGCTGCCGGCGTTGCGATCGCCATGCGGAGACGTCCGCGAATGGCGCCGTGCGTGACGGCGCTCGCGGCGACACCTGCGATGCCGGTCGTGCGGCGTCAATGAAGCGCGTCGTATTCGTCGGCAATCCGAACGTCGGCAAATCCTCCATGTTCAATGCGCTGCTTGGCGCGAGGACACGCACGATGAACGCTCCGGGAACCACCGTGTCCATCACTTGCGGGCAGTACCGGTACAAGAGCGCGAACGATGCGCCGCACACGCAACTCTGGCAGTTCGTGGACACTCCCGGCACGTATTCACTGCTGCCGATGAGCCCCGATGAACAGGTCGCCGTCGACGCGCTGATAGGCGCGTCGGGCATGCCCGCTCCTGATCTCGCCGTCGTGGTGTTGGACGCCACGGCGCTGTCCCGCTCTCTCTACCTGCTGTCGATGGTGACGGAGCTTGGACTGCCGACCATCATCGCGCTCACCATGAACGATCTCGCATTGCGCAATGGCCATGGCGTCGATGCGCAACGGTTATCCCGTCTGCTGGATGGCATGCCGGTCATCGCGGTCGACGGGCGTACCGGAGACGGCGGCGAGGCGTTGGCCGATGCCATCGCCGTGGGTTTCCGGGGAACCCCCATTCCCTCTGGGCTGACCGCATGGTCCGCCATCACGGCCGACGCCGACGGGCACACCGTCGACGACCTGCGCTCCTGGGCTGAATCACGGGCCGATGCCCGTCTCGACTGGACCGCCGGCGTATTGCGTCGCCTTGACGTTCACGATGACGGTCGCGTCACCTTATCCGACCGCATCGACGGCATGCTGCTGCACCCCGTGGTCGGCGTCATCGTTTTTCTCGCGGTTCTGTTCACGGTGTTCCAAGCCACGACGACGCTGGCCAGTCCGATGCAGGATTGGATCGATGTGGCGTTCCGCGGCTGGTGCACATCCGGCCTCGACTGGTTGCTTGGGCTGTTCGGCGCGGCCTGGCGCGGCGGCTGGGTGCGTTCGCTGCTGGTCGATGGCGTGCTCGATGGCGTGATCACCGTGCTGACGTTCATTCCCGTGATGGGCATCATGTTCCTGTTGCTGTCGATTCTGGAGGACTCCGGCTACATGGCCCGTGCCGCATTCGTGATGGATCGCGCCATGCGCGCCTTGGGATTGGACGGCCGCGCGTTTCTGCCGATCATCGTCGGCTTCGGCTGCAATCTGCCGGCCTTGGCGGCCACCCGCACCCTGCCTGATTCCCGTCAGCGGGTGCTGACCGGCATGCTGGTGCCGTTTGCCGCGTGTTCCGCGCGCCTGTCGGTGTTCCTGGTGCTCGCCCATGCGTTCTTTCCGAAGTATGCGGGTCTCGTGGTGTTCCTCATGTACGTCGTTTCGGTGATGATCATCCTGCTGGTCGGCGTGATGCTGCGCCACACCATGTTCCGTGGGCTTGAGCCGGAGCCGCTCATGCTGGCGCTTCCCTCATACCAGTGCCCCCGCGCTCTGCAGCTGGTTCGTTCGGTGCTGCTGCGTCTATGGGGATTCGTTCGCGGCGCCAGTGTGATCATCATCTCGATGATCATGGCGCTATGGCTGCTGCAGGGCATTCCCATGACGGCCGGTGCCGGCGGTTTCGCGCATGTCGACGATGTGCACGATTCCGCGTACGGCGTGCTCGCCGATGCGGTGGCCCCCGTGTTCGCTCCGGCGGGCTTCGACGACTGGCATGCGTCGGCCGCGCTGATTACGGGATTCGTCGCCAAGGAAGTCGTGATCGGTTCGATGTCGCAGTCCTATCATGCCGACGAACCTGATGCCGCGGCCGCGCAGCAGGGCACGGAAGGCACGCTGGGGCAGAAGCTGCGGGCCTCGTTCGACCGGTCCTCGCACGGGCACGGCAGGGCCGCGGCGATCGCGTTCCTGCTGTTCACGCTCGCCTACACGCCATGTCTGGCCACGGTCGCCGAGATGCGGCGGCAATTCGGCACGAAAGTCGCGGCGCAATCCGTCATGCTGAGTCTGGCGGTGGCGTATGCGATCGCCGTCATCGCCTTCCAGGCACTGCGTTTGGTGTGGTGATCCGCATGGCGCGCATGATACGACGGTCCTCGCTCTCACGCGACTGGCGTCGCCCGTTTCGCGCGGTCGGCTGGCGAAACGGGCAGGCGGCCGATGAACAGCCGGCCGATATCGTTGCCGACATCGCCGCCGATCTTAAAACCGGGATGACGGTTCCGCAGATCGCCGACTATCGGCGTCTGCCCTCCGATTTCGTGGATATGGCGGTCATGCGTGCACAGGAGCGTGGACTGGTCACATTGATGGACCGCGCACCGCGATCCCTGTGCGACGGGACGGCATGCCGACCGGACCCCGCCTCGCTGGTCTGCGCGGGATGCCCGTTCAGGGCGCCCTCCTCGGCGCGGTCATGAATGCGGGTGGCGTCGTCGGTTCGAGGTTCGTGTCTCAGGACGCCTTGGCGAATCATGCCGATCGTCTTCGTCGCGCCAGCTGTGCGGAGCGCCGGCTGCGGTGCCGGTGTTTGGCCACGTTACGGGCGATGATGCGATGCGCGGGAGCCGAACCATTACGCTTGACTCCCGTTGCCACACAGACCGGAATGAGAAGGGGGAGGGCCCCATGATTGCAGGAATGTCCGTCACCACGTTGCTGTCGGTGCTTGTAGCCGGCGTCGCCGCCGGATTCGTTGGATACGCGGTCGGCGCATCCTCATTGGTTTCCTATCCGGCGTTGCTGGCATTCGGTATTCCGCCTGTGCTGTCCAACACCACGAACACGGTGGGCGTGTGTGGTACCGGCATCGGCGGGCTGCTCTCCGCTCGCAAGGAGCTCACGGGCCAGGGCCGGCGTGTGATCGTCTATGCCTGCATCGGTCTGGTCGGCGGCGTCATCGGAGGTCTGTTGCTGCTTGAATTGCCCGCGAAGGTCTTTGAATTCGCGGTACCGCCGTTGATTCTGTTCAGTGCGCTCATCATCGCGCTCAATCCACGGAGGAAAGCGGCCGCGCGCGATGCCGTGGCACGGGCGCTGCCGCAATCGTATCAGGCGGAGCGCGCCGCGCGGATCGCCGGTGCGACGGTGAACGGCGCATTGCGCGACGATCCGTGGTGGCTGTGGGCCGGCGTGAGCTTCGTCGGCGTCTATTCCGGCTATTTCGGCGCGGCCGCCGGTACGCTTGCCTTGGCGATTCTCGATTTGGGCAGGATCGGCCCGTTCCATCAGATCAACGCATTGAAAACCGTAATCGGCTTCGGCGCGAATATCTCCGCCGCGGTCATGTTCGTGATCCGTGGTTCCGTCTGCTGGCCGTTCGCCATCATGATGTGCATCGGCTGCACCATCGGCAGCGCGATCGCGCCTCCCATCACCCGGCGTATTCCGGAGAACATCATGCGGGCCGCCGCCGTGTTGACCGGCATTATCCTCGCCGTCAAGCTTGGCTGGAACACTTACCTGTGATGGTCTTGGCTGCTGGGGCATGCTGAACAGCCGCGGCAGTGCGGTGATGCGTGGGTGGGGGGATTATGACGATCCCGTTGGATGGAAGGCGTGTTCCGTCCAACGGGATTCCCGCTCGATCGGTCGATGATCGATCAGTTGTGCATGGCTTCGATGTTGTTGCCCTCCGGATCATGCACGAACGCGGCATAGTAGGTCGGACCGTAGTCCGGACGCGGGCCGGGCTGGCCGTTGTCGGTGCCGCCGTTGGCCAGACCCGCCTCGTGGAACGCCTTCACGGCGTCGTCGTCGGCGGCTTCGAACGCCACGTGGGCCGGCGCGACGGCATCGCCTTCAGCGGCGGTGGAAACCCATACCGACGAACCGTCCTCCGCCACGAATGCCTGAACGCCCGGGAAAGCGGGGCCCTTGCCGTAGCCCAGCGGTGCCAGGGCGGCCTCGTAGAACGCTTCTTCCTTGTCGAAATCCTTCACCTTGACGGTCACATGGTTGATCATGATCTGTCCTTTCATGCGTTCGGTGCGTTGTGCATCCGCATTCCATGATAGACGGCAGACGATGCGAATGGAAAGGGTGGCGCCCTGGAAGGTCGTGAAGTCCGGGCCTGTGCCGCACGTGCCGCGATGACCTACAGCCCGTGGACGTTCGCCCCGAACGACCAGAGCGCGAGTTTGGCCATCTTGAACGCCTGGATGCCTAGGGGAATGCCGATGATTCTCATAGCGGGTTCCTTACGCTCGGCCGTGTCCCGGAAGATGCCGGATGGTATATCAGACCTCCATTCTATGGTACTGGTGTGAGGTGAAGCGGGGCCGGGACCAGGCCCATGCGTCTTGAAGCGCCGAGTAGACGAGTAGATTGGAGCGACCATGCCCGTGACGTCCGAGGGGGTGGACGGGTCCGGCGCGTATGCCGAGGCCATGGCGAGCGAGGAGGCCGATGCCGCGTGGATCCGGCGTGTGGCGTTGCTGCTCGTCGGTCAGGCGTTTTCGCTGTTGGGCTCCAGCATCGTGCAGTACGCCATCTGGTGGTGGATCGTATTGCAGACCAGAACCGGTTCGGCGATGCTGCTGGCCACCCTGTTCGGCGTGGTGCCGCAGGCCGTGGTCTCGATTTTCGGCGGCTCATGGGCGGACCGCCATAATCGCAAACTGCTGATCATGCTGCCGGACATGGTGATCGCCGCCGTCACCGTCGTGTTGTCGTTGGGCTTCGCGATGGGGTGGGCCGGACTGGCCACGATCTTCGTGGTGCTGCTCATCCGTTCGGCGGGCGGCGGCATCCAGACGCCGGCCGTACAGTCGTTCATCCCGGACGTCGTGCCCTCCGGCAAACTGCTGCGCGTCAATTCGATATACGGTGTGATCAATTCGGCGAACATGATAGTGGCGCCGGCGGTGGCCGCCGTGCTCATCAACATGGTGCCGTTGTGGTCGATCCTGCTGATCGACGTGACCACGGCGGTCATCGGCGTCGGGTTCGTGGCGTTGATCAAGGTGCCGAAGAGACGCGCGACGGCGGAGCGTGCCGCGCACGCCGCGCCCGAAGGGGAGGGGCGCTCGCCGCTCGTCGGCGTCCGCCGTGTCTTCGCCGACCTCAAGGTGGGATTCGACTACGCGTGGCATCGGCCGAATCTGCGCAACGTGGTGTTGGGCGACGCGCTGACCTGTTTCATCGCCGTGGCCCCGATGAATCTGACCCTGCTGCTCATGACCCGCGAATACGAGGGAATCGATCTGAATCTGGGGTTCATCAACCTGACCACCGCCTCCGACAAGCTCGCGGCCAATGAGCTGGGCTGGAGCATCGGCATGTTGCTTGGCGGCGCGTTCATGTCCACCATCGGGGCCAAGGTCGTGCGCGACAACATGCGTATGGTCGCACTCGGCGTCACCTTGGTCGGCGTGACCGTGATGGGTCTCGGGGTCGCGCCCAATCTGCTGGCGTACCTGTTCATCGACGTGGCGAATGGTGTCGCCTCCGCCATCTGCGTGGGTCCGATGCGTACCATCATGCAGACCGAGTCCGATGAGAATGTGGTCGGCCGCGTCTTTGGTCTCGACACCACGCTCAGCACGCTGGGCATGCCGCTGGGCATGCTGGTCTTCGCTCCTTTGGCCGATATGATCCCGATTTCGCTGGTGTTCGTCATCGGCGGTGTGTTGACCTTGCCCATCGGCGTCTATCTGTTCGGTCAGACGCGCGGACGTGCCGGGGCGGCGCCGGTCCGGGGGTGATGACCGTCGGGCAAGCCCCCAAAAAACAGTGTTCATGTGAAATTCACCGCATATTCGCGCTTTTGCCGGTCTGCCATGATTAGCCTTGAACAAGGAACAGCAGAGTAGAAGCAGAGGGTATGCGCGTATTCGATTTTGACGGAACCATCTACGACGGCGAAAGCCTGTTCGACCTGTACCTGTATTCCGCCCGACACGACCCGAAGGTGTTCCGCTTCATCGCACCCGTGCTGCGGTACGCGGTCAAATACAAACTCGGGCGGGCCACGCTTGAGCAGATGGAATACGGCGTGGGCAGGATGGCCGAAGGCTATCTCACGGAGCTGAACCGTTCCCGGCGTGTGGCGAGCGTCGAACAGCTTGTGAACGATTTCTGGGATCGGAACTACCCGCGCATCAAGCCCTGGTACCAGCCCGAACCGAATGACGTGATCCTCACCGCGTCCTTCGACCTGACGGTGGGGGAGGCATGCCGCAGGCTCGGCGTGCGGAACCTCGTGGCCAGCAACGTCGATATGGAGACGATGAAGGTCACGTATCTCAACTTCAACACCAACAAGGCCAGACGATTCCGCGAGCTGTACGGTCCGGACGCCGTCGTCGACGAGTTCTACACCGACTCGAGGTTCGACCAGCCGATGATCGATATGGCCCGTCGTGCGTTCATGGTCAAAGGGAACACCATAACGCGGGTGAAATAGCGGACGGCGCGGAACAACGAAGCGTCACCGACAACGAAGGAGGAGCACAGATGAGCATGCCGCTCGATCTTTACGTAATCCGACATGGCGAATCCGAAGCGAACGTCATCGTCGAAGCAGGCGAACAAGGCGATAACTCCCTGTACACGCAGGACAACGTCACCGTGCCCGACCGCTCATGGCGGCTCACCGCCACCGGGCGCAAACAGGCCGACTGCATCGGACGTTGGCTTGTCAGCCAGCAGCAGCTGTTCGACCGCTACATGGTCTCGCCATACGTACGCACTCGCGAAACCGCGGCCACCATGGCCCTGCCCAAGGCCAAATGGGAGGAGAACCGCGTGCTGCGCGAGCGCTCTTGGGGCGAGATCAACACCATCACCAAGGACGAATTCAAAACCAACTACGCCCGCAACTGGAACTTCAAGAACACCGACCCGTTGTACTGGCGGCCGCCGGCGGGCGAATCCATCGCCGACGTGGCCGAGGACCGCGTGCATAACATCCTGACCTCGTTGAGCCGCAAATCCGACTCGGAGTCCGTGGTCATGGTCACGCACGGCGACTTCATGCTCGCTCTGATGCTCACCATCGAGGATCTGGCCGACGAGGAGTTCCTGCATCGCGCCGATTCGGACGACTGGAAGATCACCAACTGCACGTGCCTGCATTACACGCGCCGAGACCCCGAAACCGGTCGCACGTCCAAGCGTGTGCGTTGGGAGCAGACCGCCCGGCCCGTGCTTGACGAGGCGAGCGGACGTTGGGAGGTCAAGGTGGAGCCGTGGCGCGAATTCAAACGCCCATATCTATCCAATGGCGATCTGGTGGACGTGGTGCAGGCCGTCGACCCGCACCTGCTGGAGTATTACGGCAAATAGCTTGCGCAAAGTGCGTCTTCGCAAAATCTCTATGAGATACAATGGCGCACAGCGCGGTCGGATGTGTGTGTATGCCGTGCCTGACGCCGAGAGCGAGGAGAGTAGTAATGTCCAATATCTTCCAGTGGCAATTGCATGGCGACGGCAAGACGTTGCAGCCCGGCGAGGTGGTCGAGCCTGATGAACGTCTGACTTGGACGCGTACCGCCGGCATCGGCGCGCAGCACGTCATCGCCATGTTCGGCGCCACCTTCCTGGTGCCGATTCTCACGGGCTTTGATCCGTCCACCACCCTGTTCTTTACCGCCATGTCCACCGCACTGTTCTTGCTCATCAACAAGAACGTGCTGCCAAGCTATTTGGGCTCGTCCTTCGGCTTCATCGCCCCGATCACCGCAGTCACCACCGCCAACAAGGGCATCGCGGTCGCCAGTTTCGGCATCATGTGCACCGGTATCCTGCTGGCTTTGGTCGGTGTGCTCGTGCATTACGCCGGTGCCAAGTGGATCGACATCATCATGCCGCCGGTGGTCAACGGTGCGATCGTGGCCATTATCGGCTTCAATCTGGCGCCCTCCGTATGGACCAATTTCAAGGCCGCGCCTGATACCGCAGTCGTGACTTTGCTGGCCGTGCTACTTATCGCCGTGCTGTTCAAGGGACTGCTTGGTCGACTCAATATTCTGGTCGGCGTGATCATCGGCTACGTTTATGCCTGCTTCCGCGGCCAGGTCGACTTCTCCGCCATTAATGACGCCGCATGGATCGGCTTCCCGAAGTTCCACCTGCCGCAGGCCGACTTCTCCATCCTGCCTATGTTCCTGCCCGTCGTGCTCGTGCTTGTGGCCGAGAATGTCGGCCACGTCAAGTCCGTGGCCCAGATGACCGGCCGTGACTACGACAACCAGATCGGCACCGCCCTGATGGCCGACGGTCTTGGCACCACGCTCGCCGGCTTCGGCGGCGGCTCCGGCACCACTACCTACGGCGAGAACATCGGCGTTATGGCCGCCACCAAGGTCTACTCCACCGCCGCCTACTGGTGCGCTGCCGCCTTCGCCCTGATTCTGAGCCTGTGCCCGAAGTTCGGCGCCGTTATCAACACGATTCCCGCCGGCGTGCTCGGTGGTGTGACCACACTGCTCTACGGCATGATCGGCATGATCGGCATCCGCATCTGGGTGGAGAACAAGGTCAACTTCGACAAGCCGGTCAACATCATGGTGGCCGCTATCACCATGATCATCGCCATCGGCCAGTTCGCGTTCACCATCGGCGGCACGTCCTTCAACGGCATCGCCATCGGCACGATCGTGATTCTCGTGGCCTACCACGGCCTCAAGGCCATCGGCAAGGCCACCGGCACCATCGCCAAGGACGATCCGGACGTGCTGTAGGTGCCCGTTTGACCGTCTTATCTTCATCAGCGACAGAAATTCAGGAAAAGAGTGGCTTCGTCCTGAATTTCTGTCGCTGAGTCATAGTGAGCGACAGAATTTTAGGAAATCACACCCATGCTCCTGAATTTCTGTCACTGAGGGTGTCTCAATGACAGGATTTTAGGATGAGTGGGGTCATTTCCTGATTTCCTGACGCTAAAGAACACATATGACGCGGGCTAAAAAGTGATTCATGAAACGTTGAAAGCAAGATGTGCGAGTAGCGTCGTGAAATAGCAAGATCCGTGGTATTCACAAGCAAAGTAGGGGCCTTACGCTAAGTTTGGAAAGCTTGCGTAATTTGCGCAACCTTTGACATGAAAGGCCATTGTGCCCCGTAACGATTTTGATGATTTCGAGGATTCCGCCGATTTCCCGATGAATGACGGCGAGGAATCCAACCCCATTACCTTTGGTGAACTTGGCGTACCCGGACCGTTGGTACGCGTGCTCGCGGCGGACGGAAAAAAGACCGCGTTCCCCATTCAGGCCGATACTTTGCCCGACTCGTTGGCCGGACGCGACGTTCTTGGCCGAGGCCGTACCGGTTCCGGCAAGACCCTCGCCTTTTCGATTCCTCTGGTCACTCGTCTTGGATCTTATGATTCGCTTGGCGAAACCGCGATGAAGGAATTCCGCGATGAAATCAAGCGTCGCAAGAAGGCAAGTCTTGAGGAACGCCGTTCCGATGATTTCCTGCCGCATCCGCGCGGCCTGGTGCTGGCTCCCACCCGTGAGCTGGCCAATCAGATCAATGACGTGCTGATGCCGTTGACCCATGCGTTTGGGATGAATACCACCACGATTTACGGCGGTGTCAAGTACATCCATCAGGTGCGTGATTTGAAGGCCGGCGCCGATATCGTGGTCGCCTGCCCGGGCCGTCTTGAGGATTTGCTGCGTCAGAAAGCGCTCACGCTTTCGTCCGTCGAAGTCGTGGTAATCGACGAGGCCGACGAAATGGCCGACATGGGCTTCCTGCCGCCGGTCAAGCGACTGCTTGAGCAGATTTCTCCCAACGCCCAGCATATGCTGTTCTCCGCCACGCTCGATCATGGCGTGGATGAAGTGGTGAACACATTCCTGCATGATCCCAAGGTGCACGAGGTCGATTCGGCCACCGCCGAACCTGACCTGATGACCCACCATGTGTTTGAAACCACGCGCGGTGACAAGCATGAGCTTGTACGTACGTTGGCCTCCGGTACTGGCCGTCGTATCCTGTTTACCCGCACCAAGTTCCAGGCCAAGAAGCTCGCCAAGAACCTGACTCAGAACGGCATTCCGGCCGCCGAACTGCACGGCAATTTGAGCCAGAACCAGCGCGACCGCAATCTCGCTGCCTTCGACTCCGGTGATGTGCGCGTCATGGTGGCCACCGACGTGGCCGCCCGTGGTATCGACGTCGGCGGCGTGGAGCTTGTGGTGCAGGTCGAGCCGCCGGCCGACCCGAAGTCGTTCGTGCACCGCTCCGGTCGTACCGCCCGCGCTGGCAAGGCCGGCGACGTGGTCACCCTGGTGCTGCCAGAACAGCGTCGTGAAACGCGCCGACTGCTGAATCAGGCCGGTATCAAAACCAAGATGATTGAGGTCACTCACGATTCGCCCGAAGTGCTTGAGCTTGTGGGCGACCGAGCCGAGCGCGTGGACGGCTGGAGTCTCGACAAGTCGCAGCCCGTCGGCAACCTGCGCAAGGGCAAGAATAAGGGTGCCAAGAACGCGGCGAGCGGCGAGTCCGGCCGCGGCGGCAAGCGCAAGCGTAACCGCAATCGCAGCTGTGACGAGCAGAACGTCATCGAGACCGAAACTCGCTACGAGAACGTCGACGGCGAGTCCTACGATGATCAGCCGCAGCACAAGCACGGCGGCAAAGCTAACAAGAAGGCCATGAAGAAGAACCGCAACCGTGCGGAACGTCGCGCCGGCATGAGCAATCCCGAGGCCGAGCGTCGCGATTATCTGTTCGAGCATGGCGATGAGCGTCGTGGCAATCGACGCGAGGATCGTGCCGACACTCGATATGAGGATCGCCGTGATCGCCGTCGCGGTAAGAAATCTGATGACCGTTATGATGACCGTCGCGGCGATAAGTACTCCAAGAACGGCAAGTCCAATCGGCGAGACAGATTCGATTACGATCGAAGCGATGAGTTCGGCTCGCGTAAGCATGAAGGCAGCAAGCGTATCCACCGCAAGAACGAGAACCGCATCGTGCGTGATGAGCGTTCCGAGGGAGCCAAGCGTCACGAGCGCCGTATGATCGCCAAATACGGCAATACACAAGGCCCGAAGCGTCACCATTCCAAGAAGAACAGCTCGCCATTCCGCTCGTCCGGTACCCGCAACGGACGTCGATGACGTTCCTTGGCTCCCTTCAGGGAGGGGGCCAAGCGCTGGTTAATATTGGTACGCTACGGAGCCGTCGGCGTTGTGGATGGTGAAGGTGGGGGATTGCTCGATGTTGAGGTCCACGGTTAGGGAGTGTTGCGCGTCGGCGCTCACGGAACGATAGATGAAGTGCTTGTTTTCCAGCTTCACGGCCTCGGTTCGTGCGTCAATCAGCCATGGGTTGCGGCGGCGCAGCGCGATCAGTGCCTGATGCAGCCGGTAGGTTGGCTCGCCCAATGTGGAGAGCTCGGCAGGGGAGTCGGGGAACTTCGGACGGATATCATCATCGCCGCCGAATCGCTCTTGCTTGACGCCCACATAGCCCTGTTCGTCGCCGTAATAGATGCTTGGCACGCCGCCGACCGTCATCAGCACTGCCAGTGCCAACGCCGCCTTGGCCGAGCCTATCTGCGAGGCGATGCGCGTCACATCATGATTGCCGATGAACGTTTGTGGCACGAAGGAATCCAGGAACGCATTGTGCCGCTTGAGGTTCCAATCCAACTCAAAGAAGTTCTCCGTCTCCAGCGCATGCTGAATCGACTTCCACAGCTCATACTGCGTGACTGAATCCATCGTGGATTCCTCGACGATGCGCGGGTAATCGCCATGGATCACCTCGCCGAAAACCCACGAATCCGGATGCGTGGCCTTGACCTGTGGCAACACTCGCGCCCAGAACGCGCTCGGCACCGCATACGCGGCGTCAAGTCGCCAACCGGCAGCCCCGCGATCCAGCCAGTAGTTCATCACACGGGCCACATAGTCAACGGTCTTATCGGACGAATGGTCCAGCGCTACCAGATCGTCGTGCCCCTCGAACACATCCAAAGTGGGTTCGCCATTATCGCCGACATGCGTGCGGACCAGACCGTGCCACGGGTTATCGGCCGGATCCAAGCGGCCGGCGGCTTCGTCAAGCGACGCCTGAACGGCAGGATGATTGCGGCTTACATGGTTGAACACGCCATCCAATATCACTTGCAAACCCATATCCCGGCAGGCAGTGATCAGCCGGTCGGATGCAGCATCTCCTCCCAGCCGCACATCGATGTGCATATGGTCAAGCGTGTCATACCCGTGCGTCGCCGATTCGAATATCGGACCGAGCAGCAGACCGGAAGCGCCCAAGTCACGGGCATATTCCAGCCAAGGAATCAGCGCGTCAAGGCCACGGCCATGGAATTCGCGCGGGCCGGCGGGACGGATATCGGCGCCGCAGAATCCCAACGGGTACACGTGCCAGAACATCCCGTACTTCACCCATTCGTGTAGCTCGTGAGCCGAATCTGCGCTTACCGCCACCGTGCACCTCCTGATTGACGCCGCGTCCATTTTCGCACACGCATGACCGAATCCTCGGTAGATGACGAGCGTTGTCGATGCAGGCGCCGAATCGAAGCATACGACTGTCCCTCTCTGTTTTCACGAAAGGATGCGCGGCGCGCAACATAACAACACCATATAATCCGCGCGCCACGGAAACTACGTAGCCATTCTTCCGCTACAATCAGTGTGACGGCTTCCGCCCCCGAAGAAGAAGGTGTTGATTTCCTTGGATGTCTCCCTGGCGAATTTCATTCAGCAGGTGTTCTCGAACCCGGCTCTGTTCGTGACGACATTGCTGACGTTGGGGGTTATCTTCGTCAACGGCTGGACCGATGCGCCCAATGCTATCGCCACTTGTGTGACCACGCGATGCATGCGCGTGCGTTCCGCCGTGATCATGGCGGCCATCTTTAACTTCCTCGGCGTCTTCATCATGACGCAGCTCAATGCCTCCGTGGCCTCCACCATCAGCAATATGGTCGATTTCGGAGGTGATACGAATGCGGCATTGATTGCCCTATGCGCGGCACTGTTCTCCATCGTCGTATACAGCGTGGGAGCCTCGTTGCTGGGTATTCCGACTTCGGAAAGCCACAGTCTGATTGCCGGACTGTCCGGTGCGGCCATCGCCATCCAGGGCGGCATTGGCGGCATCAACATGGACGAATGGGTCAAGGTGCTGTACGGTCTGGTGGCCAGCCTTCTGTTCGGATTCGCCATCGGCTGGCTGGTGTGCAAGGTCGTGACGCTGATCTGCGCTGGCATGGACCGCCGCCGCACCAACGGATTCTTTACGTACGCGCAGATTGTGGGCGCGGCCGCCATGAGCTTCATGCACGGCGCGCAGGACGGCCAGAAATTCATCGGCGTGCTGTTTCTTGGCATGGCGTTCTGCAACGGTCAGCCCAGTGTGGTGGGCGTGATGATCCCGGTCTGGCTGATGATTCTGTGCAGCACCATTATGGGCGTGGGTACGTCCGTGGGCGGCGAGCGCATCATCAAATCCGTGGGCCAGGACATGGTCAAACTCGAGAAATACCAGGGCTTCTCCGCCGACCTGTCGAGCGCACTGTGTCTGCTCGTTATGACCGTGCTCGGCATTCCCGTCTCCACCACGCACACCAAGACCAGCGCCATTATGGGCGTGGGCGCGGTACGCCGCATTTCCGCCATCAACTTCGGCGTGGTGCGCGACATGATGCTCACCTGGGTGTTCACGTTCCCCGGCTGCGGTCTTATCAGCTTCGTAATGGCCAAACTGTTCATGGTCGTGTTCTAGAAAGGAATCCCCTCATCATGGCGAGACAAAAAGATGCGTTCTACTTTGACGGATTCCGTCGCAGTGCGGACTACGCATGTCAGGCCGCGAAACTGTTGTCCGAAGTGATGCACGATTTCAATCCCGATCAGCTGCGCGAGCGCATGGACGGCATGCATGCGCTCGAAAAGGCCGCAGACGGGGTTCGTCATGCCATGATGGACGAGCTGGTGACCGCCTTCATCACGCCGTTCGACCGTGAAGACATCGATGAGCTCGGCCGTGTGCTCGATGACGTGACCGACAGCATTGAAGGCGTGCTCAACCGCATGTATTACGACAATGTGACCGATATGCGTGATGACGCCGTGCAGATGTCGGACATGGTAGTACGTGCCACGGAAAGCATCCGCGAACTGGTAGACGAGCTGCCGCGATTCAGGCGTTCCAAGACGCTGCGTGAACTGGTGTTTGCCATCAACAACATCGAGACGGAGGCAGATCACCTGTTCATTGAATCAATGCGTACGCTGCACACCACCTGCACCGATCCGTTGCAGGTATTTGCATGGCATGATGTGTATCGTCACCTTGAACAGTGCTCCGACGACTGCGAGCGCGTGGCCAACACTATCGACAGCATCGTCATGAAGAACAGCTGACCGAATTACCGGCACTGCACGTAGATTTATTGGTGCGCGTTCAGCCATATGATGGCGAGCTGCGTGCGGTTGGTCAGTCCAAGCTTGTCCAATATCACGCTGATTCGATTGCGGACAGTGCCTTCGCTCAAAAACAGTTTGGCGGCGATGTCGCGGTTATCAAGCCCCTTGGCAACGAGCATGGCGATTTCACGTTCGCGGTCGTTCAGAAGTTTGGTAGCGGAATCGTTGGCATTTCCGGAATTGCTGGAATCTGCAGGATTCGTAGTCCGTTCGGTGAGTTTGCCGAGGATTTCCGCACCGAGCACCACCTGACCGGCCATGACCGCCTGCAATGCAGGGCCCACGGCGGCCACATCCTGTTTGATGAGGTAGCCTTTGGCGCCAAGCGCCATCGCCTGCGCAATGTAATCCTTATCCGCAAACGTGGTCAAAAACAGGATGCGCGCCGCCGGATCCTTGGGCAGAATCTCACGCGCGGCATCCAGCCCATCCTTGCCGGGCATCTGAATGTCGATGAGCAGAATATCCGGGTGATTGGCCGGTGAGGCAAAATACTGTTGCACGGCGGCACCGCCATCATTCGCCGTCCACAGCACGTCGGCCGTACCGGTGGCGGTCAGAATCGTCTCCAATGACTGGCAGACGATCGGATCATCATCCACGATTGCGATTCTCATTGTTCCCTCGATTCCATGGTCCAACGCTGCTTCGGCACGGATACGAACACGCGCCAGCCGCCCTCATATGGCCCGCAAACCGCAGTGCCACCAAGGGCACGCACGCGTGATTCGATATCCGCCAAACCCATGCCGCGCATCAGTTCATCGGCCGAACCACGCATATCGGCAGCGCCATCGGCGGCGAGTCGTGAGCCGACACGCGTGGCGCGCATCGTACGTGGCTGGGTTGCGGTCGTCTGGGACTCATCGGACTTGGGCATAGACGGTCCCGGATCCTGAATGACCAACTGCCAGAACGCGGGGAAGTCACGTAACGTCACACTCGCCTCATGCGCCGCACTATGGTGCACCACGTTCGACAATGCCTCTCGAATCACGGTCGCGAAGCAGCGTGAGACCGGCGCTGGTGCCTTGGCGATATCGTTGGCCAGCGTCACGGCGAAACCGGGGGAGATGCCATCAAATGAGGTAACGGCATCATTGATTTGCGCGGCGAAATCAGTGCCGTCATCCTCAAGGTCGTGCACTGACCGGCGTACCATCGTCATCGCATCATCCAAGGTCGTGCCCAATGTGGCGAAACCCTGTGCGGCGACCGTATCATTTGTCGCCTCGGCCACTGTTTTGCCGGCCTGCGCCTGCATGATTGCGCGGGTCAACAGATGGCCCACATTGTCGTGGATTTCCCGGGCGATACGTGTGCGTTCACCGAGTATTGCCATACGAACGGATTGGGCGCGTTCCTCATCGATATCGGCAATGCGCAAACGATTCGAACGAGTGGACTCTCGAGCCATATCCTGCGCTCGCAGCAGCGCGCACCGCGCCACATCCGACGAGACTCGGGCCCGTCCCAGGACGAATCCGAGCAGTGCAACCAGCGCCATCGCCAGCGTTTGGAGGTAGTCGGAGCCACGGGTGAACCAAAGCGTGAGTAGCGGCAACACCCATATCCAGCGTACGGCGGCAGGGAGCCATGGGACTGTGCGCACAGCGTCGGCAAACGAACGACGAGAGGCCGGGGATTGTGAGGCACTGGGGAAGCGGTCGCTTGCCGCGGCTCGGGTTTCGGGTGAGGCAACGGCTGGCAAACGTGCCATATCGTAGGCGATGAGCGGCATGAACGCACACCATGACGGCACCGTCACAGCGATGGCGAGAAACGCCGCGCACAATACCCAAGACCATTGCGCAGCGGGGCGCAGCCATTCCACCAATCCGGCGATGGACACAGCCAGCAACAGGCCGGCGATGAAGAAGCCATCGAACCGCGTTCCAACGAGCAAAGCCAGTGTCGGGCCTAACACGAGCAGCGAGACCTTTTCGGCCAACACACGCATGGCACCTCCCTGGCTTGATGCTCTTCCACCCACCAGTCTAGCGGTGTGTGGAACACAACGAACTTGCCGGGCATGCGAGATTATTCACGTACCGGTTCCGCGGTATAGGCTTGCAGGCCGCCGAAATCCCCAATCTGGTGTTCGCCGGCACCTCAGTGGCACAAGGCAACGGCCGGGCGGTGGTAATTCACACCGGCATGATCACCAAATTCGATAAAATCGCGCGTCTGACACAGAATGTGGAAGACAATGTCAGTCCATTGCAGCGCGAATTCAACCATCTGCCCCGGCAAATCACCATCTTCGCCCTATGCATCGGTGTCGTGTTCTTCATTCTGGACGTGCTATTCGTGCATAATCCATTGGCCGAAACATTCATCTTCTCCCTCGGCATGGTGGTGGCTTTCATCCTCGAAGGGCTGCTGCCCACCGTGACCCGGGCGCTCGCCATGGCCGTGCAGCGCATGAGCAAACGCAATGCACTGGTCAAGAAGATTTCCAGCGTGGAATCCTTGGGTTCCACCTCAGTGATCTGCACCGACAAAACCGGCACGCTGACCCGCAACGAGATGACTGTCGAATACTTGTGGACCCTGAACCACGAGTATCAGGTAAGCGGCACCGGATACGCGCCGAAAGGCGAAATCACGGTCGACGGGGCTGTGCACCATGCCGCCGACGATGCGGTATTGCGCGAGCTGGTTACTGGGGGAGCGCTCTGCTCCAACGCGCACCTGCACGAATCCGAACCGGACCATGACGTGCGCGACGATCACATGCCCTCCACCAACGGCCGTTGGCAAGTGTATGGCGATCCGACCGAAATCGTGCTGCTGGTGCTCATCGCCGAAGTACCGATTCTGCAGACCGTGTTCCACACCGCACCACTGAGTTGGGACGAATACCTCTACCTCTGCTGCATCCCGTTCGTGATTCTCGCCATCGAAGAGCTCCGCAAATTCATCTGGCGGCATCGTTTCCCGACTGAGTTGGTATAGCGATATAGCGAAATTGGCCCCCGCCAGAGGGGGGCAGTATTGACGGAATAATGACAAATGTCACGCCCGCACGGCCGAGTCGTGACTTTTGTCTGTGGCGGCGGCCGACCCTTTCTCGGGATGATGGAATCACCAAGGAAGGGAGTGGCTATGGCAACCGACAACAGAGCTTCCGAACACGACTCGACAACCAACCCGGCTCTGGCCGTGCACGTCAGCCAACTGGTCAAACGCTACGGCGACATGGTGGCGCTCGACTACTTTGACCTTGACGTGAACCAGGGCGAGATTTTCGGCCTGCTTGGGCCGAACGGGTCCGGCAAAACCACTGCGATCAACTGCATCCTCGCATTGCTCACCTACGATTCGGGCACGATTCGCGTATTCGGCCAGCCGATGACGCCGACCTCATACGCGCTGAAGCGCCGTATCGGCATCGTGCCGCAGAACGTGGCCGTATTCAACGAACTGACCGTCACCGAAAACATCGACTACTTCTGCTCGCTGTACGTGCCGAAGAAAACTGACCGCGCGCCGCTGGTCGAGGAGTCCATCGAATTCGTCGGACTCCAGGACTTCCGCAAGTTCCGGCCCGGCAAACTGTCCGGCGGTCTGCTGCGACGCCTGAACATCGCCTGCGGCATCGCGCACAAGCCTGACCTGATCTTCTTCGACGAACCCACGGTCGCCGTCGACCCGCAAAGCCGCAATTCGATTCTGGAAGGCATCCAGCGGCTCAACCAGGCCGGCGCCACGGTGATTTACACCAGCCACTACATGGAGGAGGTCGAGCAGATCTGCGACCGCATCCTCATCATGGACCACGGCCGGCACCTGGCGCTCGGAACCGCCGACGAGCTCAAGAACATGATCGACACGGGCGAGCGCATCACCATCGAAACGCTCGATCTGGCGGATTCGGCGATGGCCGAGGTCCGTGCGCTGCCGTGCGTGATCGAAGCCACCTACGACGGCAAGGAACTCGACGTGCGATGCCGTCGCGGCGAACACAACCTGACCGACGTGCTCGACGCAGTGAAACGCTCCGGCGCCAACATCGGCCACCTGACCAGTCGCCCGCCCACCCTCAATGACGTATTCCTGGAACTCACCGGCAAGGCGCTAAGGGACTAACAATCTTGCCCCCGCTAGCGGGGCTCCCGCGAAGCGAGTGGGGGTGGCCTTGCAACAACCACCCTCAGTCGGCTTCGCCGACAGCTCCCGTCAGCGGGAGCAGGTAAGGAGACATCATGTGGACCACATTTCTGGTCGCATTGAAAGCGAACTTGCGCAACCGGTCGGCGTTGTTCTGGATGACCGTGTTCCCGATCGTGCTGGCGACCATGTTCAACGGACTGTTCGGCGGGCTGGCCGAAGCATATGAACTCAAGCCGGTGCCGATGGCCGTCATCGAAGACACCCGTTGGCAGCAGGCGGACGGTGCCCGCACCTTCGTAGACGCGCTGGCCGGGGAAACGGAATCGGCCTCAGACGACACGACCTACGCCGGAATCGACCAAAAGCTGCTGACCATCACCACAGTCGGCACCGTGAAGGAGGCCGAACAACGGCTCGCCGACGGCACTGCCAACGGCTATCTGACCGCCGACAATAACGGCCGATTGGCGATGACCGTGAGCCGGGAAACCGCCGTCACAGCCAAAGACTCCACGCAAAACAGCGGACTGGACATTAGCCTCGCGGCCCTGCGCGGCGTCATCGACCTGTACAACCGCACCGACGCCGTCACCCGGCAGACCATCGCCGACAATCCACAGGCCGCGCTCAGCCGGAACTTCTGGAACAGCGTCGGGCAGAACGTCGACATGACCCATGAGACGACGCTCACGCATTTCCAGCCTGACGCGATCGCCCGATACTATTACGCGCTGCTGGCCATGTCCTGCATGATGGCCATGGGATACTCCATCAGCACAGTCGCCGCCGCACAGGCGAACCTGTCCGCGCTGGGCATACGGCGGACCGTAGCGCCGCTGAGCCGGGCCAAACAGCTCGTCGCGGGCTTCCTCTCCTGCTGGCTGTGCTCGTCGGTCGCCCTGTCCATCGCATTGGCCTATATCCGGCTCGCCTGCAACGTCTCGCTCGGCGGACGCGAACCGGCAGCGATTTTCGCGGTCATCATCGCCTCGTTCATGACCAGCTCAGCAGGCACCCTGCTCGGCGCGGTACCGAAGCTTTCCTACGACACGAAATACGGTTTGTCGAGCGGAATCGCCTGCATATTGTCGCTGTTCACCGGACTGTACGGCGGCTTCGCCATGCAGATCAGTGACTGGATAGCACGCAACGCGCCCATCCTCGGCACCATCAACCCCGCGCAACAGGTGACGAACCTGTTTTACGACATTTTGTACTACGACAGCTACCAGCCGTTCATCACCACTTGTGCCATTTTGCTGGCGATGAGCGCGGTATTCCTCTTGGCTGGCATCGCAATGCTGAGGAGGCAACGCTATGAACACCTGTAAAGCCACATTGCGTGTACTGTTCTCGCACAGGGCCTACCTGTTGATTTACCTCGTGTTCGTGGGCATCATGATGCTGTCTATCAGCTGGTCGATGCTGTCTGGCACATCCGATTCCGCAGCCGCGGCATTCGAGCCGGCCAAAATGCGTGTCGCCGTCATCGATCGAGACTCGGACAGGGGCGGCATCGCGTCATCGATGCGCACATACCTGTCGGATTCCAGCGAACTGGTGAACGTTGACGATGCTAGTGAAACTCTGCAACAAGCCGTCGCCTCGAACTGGGTGGATCTGATCGTCATCATCCCCGATGGTTTCGCCGACGATTTCATTGATGCCGCGGCGACAGGCGAGAATCCACCAAGCGTGGACACGGTCACCAGCTATACGTCCGGCGCAGGCTCGATGGCCCGGATGAACGTCATCGGGTTCCTTTCACTCACGCGTACGGCACTGATTGGCTCGCATACGACGGTCGATAGTGCGGCGCTCGCAGCTATGGCCGGCATCGACATTGGAGACACTGCGGGTGATTCGTCTGAAGATGGCATGGGCGGGTTTGGTGAATTCTCGAATCAGGACATGCTTGATATGCTGCCGGCCGGTCAGATTGAGAAACCCAGCGTCGGCGATCTGTTCGAGGCATCGAAAGCGGCTGCCGCATCGGCGAGTGACATGGACGCGAACCATAAGGTCGCTGTGATCGACACGGCAAGCGCGGACGCGGAAAGTGCTTCGGACATGGCGGCCAGCGGATTCGGCAACACCATGAAAACCGCGCTGCATCCGCTGTTTTTGGCGATGACCGTCTGCGGATCAATGATTCTGGGCACATTCACCACCGGGGAGGTTCGCCGTCGTCTCACCGCATCCCCGCAACGTATGTCGTCGATGGGACTCCAGCGGTTGCTGACGTTGGGCGGATTCGCGCTCGTCGTATGCGTCGGCTATCTGGTGCTCTCGATCGGTCTGATGATGGCGGCGGGACTCGATCCGTTGCACCTGAGCGTCGGGGGAGTGCTGATGACGTTCTGCGCAACCTGCGTATATGCGCTGATGACTGTCGCCTGTGGATTCATGCTCAGCGAATTCGGGTTTTCGGAGGCGGCTGCCAACGGATTCGCCAATATCTTCGGCCTGCTCATCATGTTCACGTCGGGCGTCGCATTGCCGGTTGACATGATGCCCGGCGTGATGGTGACCATAGCCAAGTTCCTGCCCGGCTGGTGGTATTGCACCGCGATCGACAACGCGCTCGGCTCCGGCACGGCTGCGGAGAGCGGCGTGAGCGTCGCCGGCTGGGCCGGCTCGCTGGGATTGGTCGCACTGTTCGGTGTGATGTTCATCTGCATTGGCCTGGCCGCCGGCCGCTTCCGCCGATCCCGTCCCACCCTGGCCGCGCCCGCCACCACGCAGCTGGCCGAGTGAGAAATCAGCCTTTCAACCGATACCGCTGTACCGAGTCGTCGGCGAACTTGACTCGGGCGACCCGCCCTTCCTTCATCAGCTCGCGCATACCGGATGTGGCGGCCAGCGGCGTCAACTGCAGTTCGCGCATGATCTCCTTGACGCTCATCGCCGAATGCCGCTCCAGTACGGTCATAATCGCCTTGACCACGTCGCCCGGCGAACTGTTCTCCATCGTGCGTTGCTTGGTGATGGTCATCGTGAACGTGTTGATGTCGTTGCGCGTGGTCGCCGGCTCGATGCCGGCCTCACGCAACGCGGCGGCGATGCGCTGGTAGCCGTCGCCGCCTTCTGGGTTCACAAACCCGCCGCCCGGATACGGCGTGGACTCCAGCAGCGTGAACAGGAACTGGTTTCGGGTGGAGACGAACGGCGCGCCCGTCACCGGATGCGGGCTCGCCAGCACGTCATGTGTCACCATGCCGTACAGGCCACCCGGATTGGTGATCTCGATGCGATCGGTGAACACGCTGATATGCACCTGCGTGCCGCGCGCATCGGGCGAATAATCACGGTGGGTGAGCGCGTTCGCAATCGCCTCGCGCAACACGAGCGGCGGATAATCGGGCTTCTTCGCGCCAATCCAACGCATCAACGAGTCGACCGCATCGTCGATCATCACCGGAATCGAACCGACCACCGACTTCGAGGCGACCAATCGCTCGTCGCCCCGGAACACATCGTCCCGGCTCGTCCCCGGAAACACGGCTATCGAAATGCCGAGCCGCGGATAGAACTTCTGCGGATAGCGGCCCAACGCCAGCAGTCCGGCCAAGGTGGGACGCAGTATTCCGCCGACCTCCGACTCGTCGGAATCATCATGGCGCAACACCTGCAGATCCAGCAGCACATCGATGCCATCTCGGTCGGCGAACACGCGCGGATGCTGTTCGCGCACGCGCGCCAACAATCCGGCAACAAGCTGCGGGTCGAGGTCATCGGTCGTGGCGCCGGGCACGATATCCAGATCGTATGTGGGCTGCAGATGCTCCTCGATGAGCCGGTCGACCTCATAGGAGGTCATGCGCCGGTCGCCGTCGCCGGTGCGGATGAACGAGCCGCCGTGCGGTCCGAGCGCGGTGGTGAAGCAGGGCTTATCGCGCGGCAGCATTTCGTCGATGCGCGCGAACACCAGATTCGCGCCTTCGAACGGGCAGGTGACGATCACGGGCCGCACCACCGGCGTCATCTTCTCGCACGCCTGGCTCAGCGCCTCCTGCATGGCGCGCGCGTCGAATCCCTCGACCGGCGTGAACCCGTTCTTTTCGGACAGGCCAAGGATGATCCAGCCGCCGGAGCCGTTGGAGAACGCGGACAGCGTATCGGTGATGGTCGAGGAGATCTTGCGCTTGCATTCCTTGACCTCGCACTGCTGCGTATCGTTGCCGATCAGACGCATGAGTTCGATCAGCTCAGTCATTTTGGCAGTATAGTCATCGACCATGGCGGCCTCCTTGACACCATTGTGCCCCATAATCCGCCGCCCGCTCGCCTCCAGCCCCGCCGGTTCACCCCAATTCATCCAGAATTCATGGGCCAAACCAGACGAAACGAACGTCGATGTAGGGTTCGATTCCGCGTGTTCACTGACGAGATCGGCCGGTCGAGGCGGGCGGACTATGTTGGGTGGCGTGGACGGCCAGTCGAAAGGCATTATGCCGCTGCTTGCCGCGCGCGTCGCCAAGCGTACCGGTCGGCCGGTGGCCTGGCGTACGGTCGGCAAGCTCGGCGCGACCGCCCGGCGCGTGCGCTACCGGATGATTGGCGATATCAACGACCGGCCGGACGTGCTGATCGTGTGCGTGGGCAGCAACGACATGCTCGCCGGATGTTCGGTGCGTGAAAATGGGCCGCTGACATCACCCCGGTGCTAGACGCGGCCAAGAACAAGGCCGGCAAGGTGGTGCACTCTTTTGCTGGTCACTCCATCCACCACTGCCGCGAAACCATCGGTGATGATCAGCCCGTCCTCATTGAGCGACTGGTCAGACCTCTTGCCTTGGCAGTGCTGTTCTGTGATGTGCATAGCGATTTTCGATTCCATGGTTGTCAGAACGCTTAAAGGCGTCTACTGGCTCATTATGATAGCAGCAGTGACATGCGGATATGGGGGGCGCTGTCTAAATGAAAGTGCAACACCCTTTAGATTGGAGATTGTCCAGATAACCAGTGAAAGGGTGTTGCACTTTCATTTAGACAGCGGGGGGACGATTGAGAAGTCATAATTCCGTTACACTAGCAAGGACGAGGAATTAGGGTATGCGCGGATTATCGGTATTGAGCAGGGCGTTGCGATGGGCGTTGGTGGGTATGACGTTTTCGATGCTGTCCAACGCGATTTTCGAGGGGTCGGTGATTCCTTCGATTCTGATCGTCGGACTGCCGGCATGGGTGATCGCGTTCCGCAAGACGTTCAATCTGGTCATCGACTTCGCTTCTCCGGTATCCGCATGGATCGTGCAGCGGTTCGGCTCGTTCCGTTCGCTTGCGACCACGGAGGGCGTGGAAGGCGTACTGTGCTTGGCGGTCGCGCTGGTGCCCAACGGTTGGACGTATTGGAAGTGGCTGCTGCTGGCCCTGTCATGTCTGCTGCTGATGACCGGGCAGGTCATCGACGTGGCCTCCGAAGTGTTCGAGGTGGATGCGGCCGGCGACGACGATGACATGCTCGTCAAGTACAGCGGCTACGTCGCCGTGATTGCCAGCGTGGCCGGTACGTTGCTGGGCCAGGTTGCCGGATCGGCCTTGGCCAACGCCTCCATCATGGCCATGCTGCTCACCTCGTCGGCACTGTCATTTGCCTGCGCGCTGACGCGATTCCGCACCCGCGAGTTCATGCCGGGATTCGGCAACGATGGTGCGGGCGGCGATGACGGCGACGGCTCCGCCGACGAATCCACGGCGGCCGACACGTCACACGCGCCGCAGCGCACTCCGGTCACCCGCTTGACCCGGGTCAGACTGCTGATCGCATCGCTGCTGCTTGCGCTGATTCCGTCGCTGTGGGCAAGCTATGCGTTGCTGGGCATCGGCTCCCGGTACGGCAGCGATATGCTGACCGTGGTCTACGCATTCGGCGGCGTGGGCAGCATCATCGGATCGTTTGTCTACATGCGGCTCTCCGCAAAACTCGGCATGCGCGCCGTGTCCGCCATCGGGGCAATCGCCACGGCGATTTCCCTTGCCGCCGTACTGGTTCCCGAGTTTGCCGCGGTGTGCGTCGGATGGCTCATCAACAACCTCGGCTATGGCCTGCTGGCGCATGGCGTGATCGTATCGCGACAACTGCTGCTGAGCGGTGGTGACCTGGCCAAATTCAGCGGCCGTGCCAGATTCGCGTATGCGATCGGCGGTGCCGTCGGCACGTGGGGCGGCTGGCTCGGCTCCGCCCACTGGCAGATACTCGCCGTCGTGGCCCTGGTACTGTGCGCCGGATTCATCCCGTTGCTCAAGGCCATGCCTGGCCCGGTACGGCACTGAGGTGACGGATGGGGCCGGCTGGCATCTCGTGCGCCGGGCGTTTTTCGGCAGATTTTGCCGTGCTGATGTACGCAGGTGTTGACGTTCGGCGAGGTTCCCAACCACATTGCTGTGTGATTGATGCCGCTCGATAGACATGTCAGCCCGGACACACCACGGCGATGCCGAATGGGCGACGGGCCGACGGCCCGCATCATCGCAGCAACCGGGTTCTGCCATCCTTGACGAGCAGGGCCTGCCGGTTGGTAAGAGGCTTGAGACTGAGATTAGCGCCATACCGGTCGAGAATGCGTTGTGCGGCGTGACCCATGGCCGCTGCATGATGGTGGGGGACCACGTGGAAATCAGCCAGGCCCAATCCTGCGTAATCGGTGAGATCGGGGGCTTTGTCCGTGCGGTCCATGAGCTTGATATATAGCCGATGTCGGGCGCCGTGATGACCGAGCCTGCGGACTCGCCGATATACGGCGTGCCGGCGCGCACCTGATTGATAATGGCCCGGTCGGCACCGGTGCGGCGCAACTCCTGCAGGAGAAAGAACGTGTTGCCGCCGCCCACATAGATGCAGTCGGCCTCGGTGATTTTGTGGGTGATGTCCTCGGCGGAGTCGCTCGGCATGTTTTCCACATCCAGTTGTTCGACCTCGAAGCCGAGCCGTTGTAGCGCGTGTTTGCTCAATGCCGTACGAGCCGGTCCCCACGGTTCCACAGCGCTCGCCGTTGGAATGAAGACGACCCATTTGCCCTGTGGCCGCGGCTCGATTTCATGCACGGTGGGCGAGACGTTATGGAACATCGAAGTCAGCAGCATCGTAACCATAATCGCCTTCCTTACACATCGACTATGCGGCAGTGTAAGTCCTGAATATGTGGAAACAGCTATGCGTTCGCTGCGGGTATATCCGAATCGATCAGCGCGACTCGACCAGCGCGATGCCGGCTGCCGCCATCTGTTTGCGGGCCGCGACACCGAGCTCCTCGCTGACCGGTACGGTCAGGTCCTCGAACACGGTGACCTCGAAACCGAGCTTCCTGGCATCGAGCGCGGTGTCCTTGACGCAATGCGATTCGGCGATGCCCACCACATCCACGCGGCTCACGCCGGCCGTCTTCAGCGCGTCGGCTAGTGTCTTGCCGGCGGCCTGTTCAGCCGAGACCTCCTCACGGGTCTGGATGCGGTCAGTATTGTCCTCGATACCCTCAAACCCGGAATATGCCGCCGAATACTGGCCCTTCTTGAAATGATGCTCGACGCCCAGCGCCTTGATCGCCGGATGCAGTTCGGCGTTCGACGTACCGGCCGCGCCATGCTTCGGCCATGTATCCACGAAATCTGGCTCAGCCGACCAGTGAGCGCCTGGCTCGATATGCCAATCCTGCGTGGTGGCGATATACGCGTATTCGCCACGATGCGCATTCACATAATCGGCGATGCGCTCGGCGACTGCGTTGCCACCTTCAACACCCAGTTCACCGCCCTCGCAAAATGTCGGCTGCACATCCACCACAATCAACGCCTTGCTCATAGATTCCCCATTTCTTTTGAATAGGCCTGTAATGTGCTTTTATCTTAATGGTTTATTGCTGAATAGGGGAGTGCCGGATTCGTCAAAAGTTAGACGTTTGATTGCCTGATTAGACCAATGTGACGGTGATGGTCTGCTCGACGGTTTCGTTTCCTGTCCAGACACCGTCTTTGCGATTCCAGTCCATGCCGTTCGCGTGCAATGCGTCAATGCCGTATTGACGTGCGTGCGTGACCAGCCAGCCCATAACTTGCCAGCACAGGCGATTGTGGTCGTCTGCGGACAGGCCGTCGGGCAGAGCTACGGTGATTGTCGTACCGTTTGATGAATTATTACCGTTTCCCTCGGCAGTTGCAGGCGCAGTAGCGGCGGTAACACTCGGATAGGCAACAGGAAGCGCAGCGATAAGCCCATCGGCATCCGACGATGTTGCCGGCTCCAGCGCGCATGAAATAGTCGCTCCGAATTCACCGGTCAGTCCCGCAGCCCAAGCGTGCGCCATGGCGTCCCATGTGGCGTACAGATCCGGGTATCCTGAACGCTGCACTTCCTGGGCCGCGTCCTCGATGGGAATCGTCTCCCAGTCCGGCACCTGCATCAGATGGTCGTAGAAGATGTTCGTGGCATACGTCATGTCGGACACCTGTTCCACGGTTCCCCAACCTTGGCTCGGCCGCTGTTGGAAGAGTCCGATGGAATCCAGATCGCCATAGGAAAGGTTCGTGATTCGCGATTCCTGCATGGCCGTGGCGATGGCCACCGTCACCGCATGATCCGGCAGTCCGCGATTGATGGCGATGTTGGCGATGAGCTCCGCGTTCTGGGCCTGTTCCGGCATGAGAGAATAGCTTGGGCCGTCGGCTAGTTTCGCCGAACAATAGGCGTCGTCGGAGGCGCGGGAAGGGGTGCCGGAGGAAAAGAAAATGCGTGGCAGATAGATGAGCGCGGCCAGAATCGCGACGATGACGCAAGCGACGACAAACGCCAGCACCCATCTGCCGCCCGAGCGGCGACGAGCCCGGTATCGCGTTCGCCGAACCATCTCGCCTCCTTTCGGGCCTTATCGGTCTTCGCCTGATTGCGCGTCTATGTCATATCGTCACGTCAATCTGATCACCACCAGTCAGAGTGTCATATCTGCCTGATGAATGCTCATAGCACCGATGACTTTGCCATAATTCTTCACGCCCTTTGACTCTCGCACAAGCCGAACCGAGAAGAATGTTCCAATGTCCGTGTTTCAGCGTGGCCAAGATCGATAATCTGGGTTGCAATCGTCTATTTCCGCTTCGAGGGGCTGATTCGCCATTTCCAGAACATCTACTTCCGTTTCAAGGGGCGGATGGTTAAGTAGACAGATCATAAAAATGGCGGGATGGCGTTGTCGTTACGCCGTTTCTACTTTTGGTTTGAGCTTCGACCAGCCCCTCGAAGTGGAAGTAGATGTTCCCGGATAACAGAATCAGCCCCTTGAAACCGAGAATGCCGTTCGAAACTGTTTCGGCGGCGAAGGAACCGTAGACGCTATTGTGTGAAATACACCCAGTCCCGGTTTGAGAGAGGAACGTATGACACAGCCGCAGCCGTATTACGCCATCGAGGGCAATGATAATGGATTGTCCGTCGTGTTTGTGCATGGCATGGGTGTGGACCATCGTTCGCTGATGATGCTCGATGAAGCATTCGACGGCAATGATTCGATTCGCCGCATATATCTGGACCTGCCCGGCTTTGGGCGTACGCCGGCACTGCCCGAGAATGCCTGTGGACTGCCGGAAATGGCTGATTGGCTGCAAACGGTCATTGACGGCCTTGTCGGAAAAGCAACCCCATTCGCCATGGTCGGCAACTCGATGGGCGGTGCGCTTGTCCGTGAAGTATTGGCGCGCGAACCTCGCCGAGTGGTCGGCATGGCGCTGATCGCGCCGGTTGTGGACCCGCAGCATGCCGGCCGGCATGTGGCCGAACACGTGGTTGCGAATCCCAATCCCAGGCTGACGCACTCCCTGCCACAGGAACAGGTGTTCGACTTCATCACCATGGGCGTCAACCAGTCATTCGATGCATGGCGGCGCTACCAGCGGTTCATCTTGCCTGGTGTGGCGTTGTGTGACCGTGCGGCGTGCGAACGACTGGATCAACGCTATTGGCTGGATGACGACCCCGAGGAAACACTCGGCACATATGCAGGTCCGGTGCTCATCGTCACCGGCAAACAAGACCAGATCGTCGGATACGAAGACCAGCAAGCCCTGTTGCCGCACTATCCCAACGCCACCTTCGTGACGCTAGACAATGCCGGTCACAACGCGCACATCGACCAACCCGAAGCCGTCGTAGCTCTCGTACGCGAATGGGTGGCGCGCCTGCATGTCTGAGCAACTGCTCATCCGGGCATCTGAGCATAAAACTTGTAGCTATCTCCTTTGACAGCAGATAGCATTCCGTAAATGGGCGAATGTACCTCTCTGAAAGCAGTTAGCTATGTAAAAATCATGCGGTGGTTATCGGTCGCTGTCCTCCCATTCGAGAATGTCGCCGGGCTGGCAGTCGAGGGCCTTGCAAAGCGCATCCAGCGTGGTAAAGCGAACGGCTTTGGCACGTCCGTTCTTCAGAATGGACACATTAGCGGGGGTGATGCCGATTTGCTCGGCGAGCTCGCCGAGCCCGATCTTGCGCTTGGCCATCATGACGTCGAGATTGATGCGAATCGTCATATCAGATCACCTGCTCGAGCTCGCTGGACTGGTCGGTGGCGGCGCGCAGCAGGCCTTTCATCACGACCATCAGCAGCATGAATCCGATTTCGGCGAGAACCGCCACACCAAGCACCAAGGCGATGGTGTAGTAATCCATGGCCGGCATGGTCGCATCATGCCAGCCGGAGATAAGGAAACACAGGGATACGAGAACGGTCAGCGCGGTGGCGATCGCCGCGCAGCCAAGCACCCAGTTCACGCAGGGCATGGCCTTGGCGGTGAACACCGTGCCGGAGCCGGATAGCGAAAGCAGCCGCCAGACGGCCGCAAACGCTATCTCGACGCATACCAGGAACAGTATGCCCATGATGATGAGGTATGGCCAGCGCATCGCCGCCTGGCTGGAGTACAGGCCGGCCATCGCCTCGCTCAGTATGGGCGCGGCGAACGTCCAGAGGCAGGCCATCCAGACCAGTGCGATGATGACCTTCAATCCAAGCAGGACCCACTTGTTCATGTAGCGCTTCATGAGACGATCCTTTGCATCGAATATTTCGAATAACGATAATGATATATCGAAAAACGATATGATTGGCAACGTGGTTTTGTGAAGATTGCGATGGCGCAGCAATGCGATCAGAAAAGTCCGTATGCTTGTTCGTTCGCTGGATTCCCGCATAACACATGTGCCCGCAAACCGAAATAGTTGCGGGCACATGCGAAAAGATCCGGCGGTCGTCACTCGGCGTCGGCCGGTGCCTCCTTGGGCGCGGAGAGGAAATGCTCCTCACTGGGCAGCACGGCGTTCAGGATCACGGCCACCACGAACGCTACGGCGATGCAGTTCGAGGCGAAGATCTGCTGGAACAGGGCCGGGAACTGCGCGAAGATGTCGCTCACCTGGGTGAAGCCGATGCCGATGGTCAGCGAGAGCGCCGCAATCGTGATGTTGCGCTGCGTGAAGCCCGCTTCGGCGATCATCTGGAAGCCGGAAAGAATGATATTGCCGAACATCATGATGGTGCAGCCGCCGAGCACCGCCTGCGGCAGCGAGTTGAACACCTCGGCGATGGCCGGCACGAAGCTCGCCAAAATCAGGATTACGCCACCGGAAAGAATGACCTTACGATTGACGACCTTGGTCATGGCCACGAGTCCGATGTTCTGCGCGAAGGAGGTCAGCGGCAGGCAGCCGAACAGGCCGGAGACGGTGGAGATAAGGCCGTCACCGGCGATGGCGCCAGCAGTCTCACGTTCGGTCGGCGTACGGTTCAGACCCACTTTGGTCAGCGCGGCGGTGTCGCCCAGCACCTCAACAGAGGAGACGACATAGAGCAGGCCGATGGAGATGATCGAACCCCAGTCGAACTCGGGCTTGAATGGCATGATCTGCGGCACAGACACAATGGCAAGGTTCTGGAAACCGGAGAAATCGACCTTGCCCATGCAGATGGCCACCACGTAACCGACCACCAGACCGAATAGCACGGACAGCTGCTTGGCCGTGCCCTTCATCAACAGCTGGAATGCCAAGCAGGCGACCAAAGATATAAGCCCGAGCGTCAGATTTTGCCAGTTGCCGAAGTCCTTGGCGCCGCTGCCGCCGCCGAAGCTCGTGGCGCCCACGTTGAGCAGCGAGAAACCGATGGAGGTGACCACGATGGCGGAGACGATTGGCGGCACGAACCGACGCCAATATTTGGCCGTCAAGCCCAGCACGAGTTCCAGCAGGCCGCCGACCATCACCGCGCCGACCACGGCGCCATAGCCCTTGTCCGCGCAAATCGCCACGGCGGCCGCCACGTAGGTGAAGGAGATGCCGGTGACCATCGGTAGCCGGGAGCCGATGAGCCACGCGCCATACAGTTGCAGACAGGTACCGAGACCTGCCACCAGCAGACCGGACTGAATGATTGTGGCCGACTGGGCCGGCGTCATCTTCGCGGCGGATGCGACGATGAAGATCGGGGCAAGGTTGGCCACGAACATGGCCATCACATGCTGCAGGCCGAACGGAATGCCCTTCCAGAAGGATACGGGCGCGTCCAGCGAGGACAATGCCTCAAATGATATGGAATTCTTGGTTTTCTTCTCTGACATGATTCTCTTTTCTCTGTTCCCTTTTTGTTTGCTCCCGCTGGCGGGAGCTGGCGGCGTAGCCGACTGAGGGTGGTCTGCGGTCAAGATGAACCACCCTCAGTCGCTGTCGTGACAGCTCCCGCCAGCGGGAGCGGGCAATAGTCCTCAGTGCCTAAAGGTGATCTCGCCGGTTCCAGGATCCATGGATTCGACAATGGCCAACGAATCTACGTCGTAACCATCGGCGCGCAGCACGTCGCCGCCGCCCTGGAAGCCCTTCTCCACGGCGATACCAATGCCCTCGACCGTGGCGCCGGCCGCCTTGCACAGATCAATCAGGCCGCGCAGCGCCTTGCCGTTGGCCAGGAAATCGTCGATCAGCAGCACATGGTCGCCCGCATTCAGATACTTCTTGGCCACGATCACCGGAAATTCCTTCTGCTTGGTGAAGGAATACACGGTGGTGGTGTACTGGTCGCCGTCCAGATTGATGGACTGCGCTTTCTTGGCGAACACCACCGGCACATTGCCGAAATGCTGGGCGGCCACGCATGCGATGCCAATGCCGGACGCTTCGATGGTCAGAATTTTGGTGATGTGCTTGCCGGCGAAATGCTTGGCCCACGCGGCTCCCATACGGTCGAACAGACGTACGTCGCACTGGTGGTTCAGGAACGCGTCCACCTTGAGCACGTCACCTTCCTTTACCGTTCCCTCGCTCCGGATTCGTTCCTCAAGTTCCTGCATCGGACCTCCTGTCATCGTGTGCCACAACCGATATGGATGATATGGATATCTGCAAGTGTACGTTGTCCGATGCGAGGGGCGGTGCGGCGGCGGTTCTTCGCCACATGATGAGCCGGCTGCCGGAACACCAGGAGCCCGTGACAATTCGGGTGCCAGACGCCCACCCCCGAGCCGGTTCTTCAGCTGCCGCTGACCCGTGCATGTGGTAAACATGAATGTCGCGATTCAAAGGGAGGCAACAGTGTACGACGAGCCGGAAGTCATCGCCCGCAGCGCGCAGGAACTCGTAGGCGACCTGAACCCGCAGCAGGCCGAAGCCGTGCAATACCGCGGCCAGGCGCTGCTGATCGGAGCCGGCGCCGGTTCCGGCAAAACCCGAGTCCTCACCCGACGCATCGCATGGATCCTGAGCCAGTTCGGCGCATGGCCCAGCCAGATCCTGGCCATCACCTTTACCAACAAAGCCGCCGCCGAGATGCGCGAACGTCTGGGCGCACTTATCGGTCCGGTGGCCCAGCGCATGTGGGTCTCCACCTTCCACTCCGCCTGCGTGCGCATCCTGCGCCGCGACGGCAAATCCATCGGCCTTAAATCCGGCTTCTCCATCTACGATTCCGCCGACTCCGAGCGACTCGTCAAGATCATCGCCACCGAATTCAACCTCGATATCAAGCGTTACACCCCGCGTTCGATCCTCGGCCACATCTCCGACCTGAAAAACAACCTGACCGGCTGGAAGGAAAACCTCGCTGTCCATGCGCCCGACTTCACACCCGGCCAGCGCGGCTACCAGTTCGGCACGGTGGGCGACCTTGAAGCCATCTACGCGGTGATATACGCCGAATACGAGCACAGGCTCGCTCTGGCCAACGCCGTCGACTTCGATGATCTGATTGGGCGCACGGTCGAACTGCTGCGCACCGACCCGGCCGTCGCCGAGTACTACCATCACCGTTTCCGTTACATTTTGGTCGACGAGTATCAGGACACCAACCACGCCCAGTATGTGCTCGTACGCGAGCTGGCCGGTGTGGACACAGGGGAGAAGGCCATTCCGGGCGCGCCGAACGCCGGCAAGACGGGCCCTGCTTGGATCACCGTCGTGGGCGATTCTGACCAGTCCATCTATGCCTTCCGCGGCGCCGACATCCGCAACATCCAGGATTTCGAACAGGACTTCCCGAACGCCAAGACCATCATGCTCGAACAGAACTATCGTTCGACGCAGACCATTTTGGACGCGGCCAACGCGGTGATCAGCAACAACGAGGGACGCAAGCCCAAGAAACTGTGGACAGCACTCGGCAAAGGCGAGCCAATCGTCGGCTACGCGGCGGATAACGCCCAGCAGGAGGCTCAGTGGGTGGCCACCGAAATCGCCCGACTGCACGCCGAAGAAGATATCGCCTACTCTGACATGGCGATTATGTATCGCGCCAACGCGCAGTCCCGCTCGCTCGAAGAGGCGTTAATCAACGCAGGGCTGCCGTACCAGCTCGTCGGCGGCACCAAGTTCTATGAGCGCCGTGAAATCAAGGACGCGCTGGCCTACCTGCAGGCGCTGGTCAACCCGGATGATGACGTGAACCTGCGTCGAATTTTGAACGTGCCCAAGCGCGGGCTCGGCGATCGTGCCGAGGGCATCCTGCTCGCCTATGCGCGCGAACGTGGCACCAGCTTCTTCTATGCACTCATGCATTTGGATGAAATTCAGGACGTGCCCACACGTACCGCCACGCAGCTCAAGGCCTTCCGTGATTTGATGGGTGAGCTCTCGCAATTCACGCGAGCACATGACGCCAAGCCCAGCGAGATTGTGGCCGAAGTGCTGGAGAAGTCCGGCTTGCGTGCAGAGCTGGAAAAGTCCGTGGACCCGCAGGACGCCTCCCGTTTGGAAAACCTCTCCCAGCTGCAGTCCACCGCAGCCGAGTTTGAGCAGAACACGCCCGACGCCACGCTATCCGCATTCCTGGAGACCACCGCGCTCGTGGCCGATTCCGACCAGCTGCCCGGCGAGGCGGAGGATTCCGGCAAAGTGACGCTGATGACCTTGCACACGGCCAAGGGCCTCGAATACCCGGTGGTGTTCCTGACCGGCATGGAACAGGGCACGTTCCCGCATTCGCGTTCGATGGAGGACACCACCGAACTGCAGGAGGAACGCCGACTTGCCTATGTGGGCATCACCCGCGCCAAGCAGCGGCTGTATGTCACGCGCGCGGCTGTACGCTCCCAGTGGGGGCAGGCCGCCGACATGATGCCCAGCCAGTTCCTCGACGAGATCCCCGATTCGCTCATCGATTGGAAGCGTCGTGAGGCCGGCGTGGAACGCATGCGCGCCAACTGGGAATCCGATGGATTCGCCGACGATTACGGCGGCTGGGATGATGACGATTTTGGCGGTACGACGTTCGGTGGGTCCTCGACATTCGGCTCTCGCGGTTCGGGTTCGTCGTATGGCTCGAGATCTCATTACGGCTCGTCAAGCTATGGATCTGGCTCGTCCTATGGCTCCCGTTCGGGCGGTTCATCGTATGGCTCACGTTCCAGCTCCTCCTACGGTTCCCGCTCGCGCTCGGGTTCGTCCTATGGTTCGGGTTCCGGCTCTTCATATGGTTCTCGTTCCCGCTCCAGTTCGGCGTCCGGCGGCACCCGAGACGGCAAGGTCACCACGCGCCACACCACGCCGAAGTCCGGTTCCGCCGTATCTTCCATGCCAAGTTCCAAGATCGCTAAAGATAATGGACTGAATATCTCTGACTTTGCTGTGGGCGACATGATCAGCCACGACCAGTACGGTCTCGGCAAGGTCACCGACGCGCAGGACAAGGGCCGAAATTCGGTCATCACCGTGGACTTCGGGTCAGCCGGCGTCAAACGCCTCATGCTCCGCGTGGCACCGATCGAAAAGCTGTGAGCTGAAAGCATATACCAGATAATTTCATAAAAAACAAGACTTGTGTTCCTCATCGCACTGTGGCCATAATGCGGAGGTTGTGCTCACGAACCCTTGGTAGCAGGGGAGAGGAAGGAAGTTATGAAGAACAAGCTGTTCGCATCCGTGCCCAATATTCTGTTCGGTGCGCTTATTGCCATCGCACCCCAGACCTTTGCTCACGCTTGCACCGGCCATGACATGCCGGGTGCCTGCCATTACTCGCAGCAGGCCGCCACCGGTATCGGCGTTGTGATTCTGGTGCTCGGCGTCGTGGCCCTGTTCGGCAACGTCCAGATTCGCATTGGCCTCAACATCGCCGCCATCGCTAACGCGTTGCTGCTGCTTGCTGTGCCCACCTTCCTGATCGGCATCTGCAAGGGCGCCATGATGCACTGCCGCATGGTCATGCTGCCCACGCTTATCGTGCTCGGCGTGCTCACTCTCGTGTTCGCCGCTGTCGCCATCTGGCTCGATTCCCGAGCGGCCAAGCACTGAACTTGACCTCGTGTGACCGGGGTCCGATTTCATTCCAGGAGTCGGGTTCCGGTCTCGCTTATTGCAACCGCACCATAATCGATAAGGACCCCCATCGTGCCATCGCATATCGCATTGCGCGGCCTGCCGCTTGAAAATCTCAAGCGCAAGCCATTCCGCACCGGCGCCCTGCTCGCCGTCGTCACCATTCTTGCGCTGACATTCTTCGGCGGCACCATGCTGACCATGAACCTCAACACCGGTATGACCAGCATGGAGAAGCGCCTCGGCGCCGACCTGATGGTTGTGCCTCAGGACACCGCGCAGAAAGCCGAAGCGCTGTTGACCAACGGCAACCCCAGCACGTTCTATTTCACCAGAGACATCGCCACTGAGGTCAAGCAAGCGGATGGCATCGAACAAGCCAGCGAACAAACCTACATATCGTCACTGGCCGCCGCCTGCTGCGACGAAAAACTGCAGATCATCGGCTACGACCCGTCCACCGACTTCGTTATCGAGCCATGGGTTGCGTCCCAATTCAAAGGCACCCTCGAAGACGGCAAGATGATCGCCGGCGCGAACGTCAATGTGTCCACCGATGGCACCATTGAGCTATACGGCCGTAAATGGCCGGTGGTTGCTCAGCTGGCCAATACCGGCACCAGCCTCGACAATTCGGTGTTCATCAACCAGGCCACCGTGCCCGACATGATCGCCGCATCGTCCAAGGTCTCCAAGCAGGTCATGCCCATGGAATATGCGGGCAAGGCCGTCTCCACCGTGATGATCAAGGTCAAGCAGGGGTATGAGGCGCAAACCGTGGCCGAGAACATCAAACGCATTGACTCCCGATTCGCCGATCTGGGCTACGTGTATCCTGGCGACATCACCGCCAATACCAAGACCTCGCTGACCGCATTGGTCACCTACCTCAAGGTGTTCGTGGCCGTGATCTGGGTGATGGGTGTGATCGTGCTGCTCGCCGTATTCGCCTCTTCGGCGAACGAACGCAAGCGCGAGTTCGCGTCCCTGCGCATTATGGGAGCCACGCGTGGCATGTTGAACGTCATCATTCTCAAGGAATCGGCCATTATCGGACTGATTGGCGGTGTAATCGGCGTAGGCGTGGCGAGCCTCGTGATCTTCCCATTCAGTTCGCTAATCGGCAAACAATTGCAATTGCCATATCTGCAAGCCGGACCGGCCGTCGTTATCGGATTCATTGCCATAACTATTGTGTGCTCAACCGCCATCGGCATTGTCGGCTCGTTGCTGACCATGTGGCGACTTGGCCGCCCCGAAGCCTATCTGACCCTGCGAGAAGGGGAGTGACATGACCGAAACTGCATCTCATCTGCTGGAATTGGTGGATTTGACCCGCCAGTTCGTCCGTCGCGGCACGCCGTTTGACGCGGTCAGTCACGTCGATCTCACGATTGACGCTGGGGAATTCGTCGCCATCGTCGGTCGCTCAGGCAACGGTAAAAGCACCCTGATTAATATGGTCGCCGGATTGGTGCGCCCAAGTTCGGGAACCGTGCATGTGGATGGGCGCGAAGTGACTGAGCTGAGCGATAAGGAACTGTCCCTACTGCGCAACCGAACCATCGGTTTCGTGACCCAAAGCCAGACCCTGCTCGGCAATCTCACGGTGCTCGACAATGTGATTCTGCCCGCGACGATGTTCCCGGATGCTCTGCCGTTCATGGAGGCTGAGAATAAGGACGATGCAGCCGTGCAAAAACAGAACAATATGGCCGAGACCGAGCCTTGCATCGAATCTGAGGCCGATAACGGTTCCGCATCCGATGAGAACAGTACCGAGTCTTCCACCGAGCCGGATCCGTTTATGCCGGATGTCATCGCGCCAATCACAGGCACCGACCAATCCTTATACTCAGCGCTCGGACAGCCTGATGTGCTTACCGAGCGCGCCAAGCATCTGCTCACCCAGCTCGGTGTCGCCGATTTGGCAGACAGCTATCCGCGCGAACTATCCGGCGGTGAGATGCGGCGTGTCTCCATCGCCCGCGCCCTGATGAATCAGCCCAAATTGCTTATCGCGGACGAACCGACCGGCGATCTCGACCAAGAGAGCACTGACATCGTGATGCAACTGCTGAGAAGCCAAGCCGATAACGGTACGGCGATTCTCATGGTCACGCATGATCCGGACGCGTTGGAGTATGCGGACAAGGTATACCGCATGGATGCCGGAGTGCTGTCCATGGCTGCGGTGTAATATTGTTCGCTGGTGTCTGCCGACTGGTAGATGCCGTCTGGAGTCATAGCCCGTCAACGGGTCGGCGGTAGGCGATCGCAAGAACGCCAACCCGCTCGTGAGCAATCACGACGAAGCGTTGGAGAGGCCCGACTCAGCGCTTGGAATCGCATGAAACCGAGCGTTCCGTTCAGATAACGACAGAAGGAATAATCCAATGACGAACGTTCAGCGTTCTCGCCGTCAGGTGCGTCTGTCCCGCGCCCTCGGCATCGCACTGACCCCTAAGGCTCAGCGCATTTTCGAAAAGCGTCCGTACGCTCCTGGCGAGCACGGCCGCGACCGTCGCCGCACCGAATCCGATTACGCGGTGCGTATGCGCGAGAAGCAGCGTCTGCGCGCTCAGTACGGCATCTCCGAGAAGCAGCTCCGTGCCGCTTACGAGAAGGCTACCCGTACCGCCGGCCAGACCGGTAACGCCATGCTGACCGACCTCGAGACCCGTCTCGACAACCTGGTTCTGCGTGCTGGCATCGCCCGCACCACCGCCCAGGCCCGTCAGTTCGTGGTGCACCGTCACATCCTCGTTGACGGCAACGTGGTGGACCGTCCGTCCTACCGCGTCAAGCCCGGCCAGACCATCCAGGTGAAGGCCAAGAGCCAGACCATGGTTCCGTTCCAGATCGCCGCCGAAGGCGTGCACCGTGATGTGCTGCCCGCGGTTCCCGGTTACCTCGACGTGAACCTTGCCTCCCTGAAGGCCACCCTGACCCGCAAGCCCGAGGTCGAAGAGATTCCGGTGCAGGTCAACATCCAGTACGTGGTCGAATTCTACGCCCGCTGATTCGGGCCCCCTTATCTGAAACATCAGAATCAAGGACATACCGCTTGGACCCCGCTCCCGCAAGGGACGCGGGGTTCTCGCGTTCCGGGGCGCGGGCGTTTTCCCGGAGACTGGATGAACGGAATCAGGCCGTTCTGCGCAGGAGGAATGGGGCGGACTTTGGGCTTGAGCTGCGGCGCTGGGCGCTCATGCAGTCTTGTCATCTGCATTGTGGGTGATCTGGATGTTGTTGTTGCGATGAGTCCGTTCGGCGCATTGATCGAATATCTTCTGGTCTACGGATGCGGGCAAGCCATTTCTTGGAAGGCGTTTCGTCGAGATTGGCGGGAGCTTGCGTCAGCAGGCGTCGATGAAGGTGCTGAGGATGCGACGTTGGTTGCTATCGGCGCGGTGGGAGAACTCAGGATGCCATTGGACGGCCCAGACGAAACGCTTGGCCGGCATCCAGACCGCCTCCACGATGCCGTCCGGCGCGGTGGCCATCGGTTCCAGTCCCTGGCCCAGCGTGCGAATCGCCTGATGGTGATAACTGTTGACGCCCAGCGTATAGGCGCGCGGATGATACGGCCTGCCGAAGGAATCGACCTCATCGGCCTCCGCCTCACTTGGGCCGTTGTCTCCCAGCGGCCACAACGCGCGGGCCAACGGCGAATCGGGCGCGATCGACACTTCGTGGACCACCGGGTCATACGGCGGCTTGTCGCCATGATGCACGACCGGGCTGGGATGTTCGTCCGGCAGATCCTGCCACAACGTGCCACCCAAGGCGACGTTGAGGCTCTGGATGCCGCGGCAGATGCCCAGCAATGGCTTGTCCGCCGCGATGACGGAGGGGATCAGGCGCTCCTCCATCCGGTCGCGGGCCTTGCATAGTTTGACCGTCTTGGGGCCGGCCGCCTCGCCATACCGTTCCGGATCCACGTCGTGGCCGCCGGTGACCAGGAATCCGTCGCATTGGCCGACCAGCTGTTCGATTGCAGCTTCATCGTCGGTCAGCGGCAGCATCACCGGGATGCCGCCGGCTTCGATGATGCCGTCGAAATAGCCGGGCAGCATCCACAGGCTGTTCAGTGTGTCGTCCCACAACGGGACCACGCCGATAAGCGGACGGTGGGCCATCGCTACCTCCAAACGTGTACTTACTGATAAAGCGACTCAACTTGCTACAGTCTCGAACCTGAAAAATTGTACCAGTGTGACTTGTGGGCGGAGTCTACTGCATAGCTTAGGGGGGGTAGGGATTTCAATCAAGGGCGGCTTATCGCTCGTAGTGTTCCAATTCGGCTGGTGGGTACACCTGGGTCCAATGGTGCGGCTGCAGGTCGCGCAGCGGCACGAACAACGGATGCTCTCCCTGATTGTTGTCGGACACGGCGCACATCACGTCGTCGCCCCAATAGCGCAGCCGTTCCTGACAGATGCCGCATGGAGACAACACGGTGAACGGGGCGTGTTCGTCATCGCGTACGACGCAGATGGTGTGGGTGACACGGCGATCAAGCTTCATCGCCTCGCACATCGCTCCGACCTCGATGCATAGCGAAGCGGCGGCATTGGGTGTCTCAATCGCCACGCTCGTGACGATAAGTGCATCCGAGCCGTTGCTTCCGTCATGTTTACCGTTGTCTTTGCCGGCGAGTCGCATCGCCGCCGCGCCTCCCCATCCTGTCGGATACCTTCGCTCGATCAGTTCCACGGCACTGCGATACAGCGTTTCCTCGATATGACGCTCCACTGGAGCCATATGGTCACCTCGCGTAATCGACCTGCCATCGGTGGGCAGGCGGGATTCAAACCATTACTAGTCTAGGGGGGGGGGAGATATCCTTGACGCATGCTTATCGTCGAAGTAGTTGTGGCCGTGGTCGTCGGCGTGTTTTTGGTCGGGGTCTATCGTGATGCAAAGAACGGAACGTTGCCTTTGCAGAATTCGGTAGGCATCAAAACGCCGGCAACAATGTCATCCGAAGACACATGGAATCGGATTCACAAGCAGTACGCTCCGATATTCCTCGTTGATGCATGTGCCCTGTTCCTCATCGCCCTTGAAATCATCATTGGCGGGGCCATGGAGAAGAACTTCAATAACATGGCATCGGAGGCATTGATTGCGTTGGTGGCCACGCTTGTTGTCATGGTGCTGGCCAATCTGGTCGTCGTTGTTGTGGCAGATCGGTCTGCACGAAAATGAGATAGCTTGGTGAGAAGCCGCTATGTCGGACTTGCTGAAACAACCAACCTCGCAACGGGGTAAAAAGTAAGAGAGCGACGAATCGGGATTCTCGGAGGTGTTATATGTTGGATATTCAAGATGATATCAGTAGCTACCTTGCCTTTTCGCACTATATCGATTGGAATGAACCGAGTGTGCAAAGAAAAGCCAAGGAACTAAAAGACTCCACTGAAGGCGAAATCGAACTGGCAAAAGCCGCCTACTATTTTGTTAGAGATGAAATCAAGCATTCATGGGATGTCCAAGACAAAAGAGTCACGGCAACAGCCTCAGACGCATTAAGGGAGGGCGTCGGTATTTGTTGGGCAAAATCTAATTTATTGGCCGCCCTATTAAGGGCAAATGGCATTCCTGCCGGAATATGCTATCAAAGGCTTACGTTAGGCAGTACGCCTGAAAGCGGATACTGCATCCATGCCTTGAATGCCATTTATCTGAGATCCATTGACCGATGGATTCGTGTAGATGCAAGAGGGAATAAAGAGGGTGTACAAGCAGACTTTTCTGTTGACGATGAACGTTTGGCTTTCCCCATTCGGAAAGAGTACGATGAGGTGGATTATAAAACTGTGTATGCCGAACCGTTGCCGCAGACAATGAGCATTCTTGAAAATAGTACAGATGCTCTATACATGTATTTGCATTCGCTGCCCGAAAGAATTTGACGGATTCATTTTTATCGGGAGGCAGGAGGCAGCGGCTGGTTCGGACTGCATTAGCGGTTAGCGGGGAACGATTCGCCCGCGACAACAGCCCATCACGCCAAACTTGACAAGAGTGACGTCGGTGACCCGTGCTGCGGCAAGCACCTCGACAGGGATGGTGACGGTATCGGTTGCTCTCAGGCTAGTAGGCCCGGATAGAGTTCGTTGATCGCCCAGGTGACGCGGCCGGCATCATATGCCGAAAGTCTTCCTGTCGGGCCGTCGTCGAGGAAAAGATTGCTTGGCAGCCGCAGCAGTTGCGAGCATCGCACGGCGCCGGGCTTGCTCAGTCCCGCGTCCTGCCAGTCACGCAGCACCACATAGCCCGGTTCGTCGCGCCAGGTGTTGCCGGTGACCTTGGTCACCAAGGCGATGCGGGTGCCGTCGTCCCATTGGAGGATCACGCTGGGACGGTTCTTCGCTTTGCCTGGCTTGTCGGGAAAAGCGAACGGCACCCACCATATCTCGAACTGGTGCGGATCAGTCTTCATCATCGTCCCAACCCTCCGGCAGGATCACGGCACCATCACGTATCTGGGGCGTCACGATGCGGGGATCATCCATGTTCGCTTTGAACAGGGGATATCCCTCGTTGTCTTTTTCGAATGAAGGGCGGACGCTTGGCATGAATGGCAGACGCCCGTCGCGTACCAATTGTCTGAGAGACATTTCGGCAAACGTGCTCAGGTTCAACCCCATGGCGTCAAGTATGGCGATGCCGTCACGCTTGGTCTGCGCATCCAGACTGATCGTGGCCTTCTCTTTGATAGCCATCATTACTCCTTATAACAGTGGTATGACATACGTATATCATACCTCAAATCAGTCATGTCAGCTGGGGCAAGGCGTAATCATTGTTGTACAGGAAACGTATGTTGCCTTGGCGGTTCGGCGGTTTGTTGTTGGAGCTTCCTTTGGCACAGCATGCCAATGGCATAACTTTTTTTAGCAGTCTTTATGGCTTGTACTGTCCCTACGACATCATCGCCAATGATGGCCGCTGAGTCGTCCAGCCGCAAGATGGCTCGAAGGAATCTAGGGAATCATGCCGAGGCGGCCGGTGGCTAGCGGTTCAAACTAATGCCGGCGTCTCCTTTCGGGTGTATTCTTCCGGTTGCAACGACCCAAGCTTCGGATGACCCTCCAAGTGATTGTGCGAAATAAATAATCAGCAATGTGCATCCGGTCTGTGCGTCGCAACGATGAGACGTTGATAATGGTTATGCCGGTTTCCTATCGGCGATAATGGTATATGACGGCCGGGGCGGTGACCCCCGATTTGACTGACGCCACCGGTTTCGGTGGCTGTCCTTATTTTGATTTGTCCCGCCGCGCCCGCCGACCCGTGGGCCATGGACGCATGACCTCATAGGAGCGTGGCCGCTCCCATCGGATCCCGCAAGAACCATGGTAGCGTGTCCCGTCAACGTCCTGTCTGCGCCGCAGGCCCCGGGAGGCATCCGAACGCACGGAAAGGAACGACGACGATGACGCCGCCGAACGGAACGGTGTGGGCCGGGATCGACACCCACACGGACACGCACACCATCGCATTGATTGACGAGAGGGGAAGGCCGCTGGGCGCCGAAACGTTCACGGCCGACCCGGACGGGTACGACAGACTGATCGGCATGCTGCCCGGGCCGGACGTGGTCGCGGCCGTGGGCGTGGAGGGCACGAGCTCGTTCGGCGCGGCCCTGGCCCGCAGGCTCGCGGCCGCCGGATACGAGGTGCGCGAGGTGCTGCGCCCCAAGCGCAACGTGCGTCGCAGGGAAGGCAAGTCCGATCCCATCGACGCGGTCGCCGCCGCCCGCAGCGTCATGGCCGGCGACGACGCCGGCCTGCCGAAAAGCTCGGACGGCTGGGTCGAGGCATTGCGCCACCTCAACACCCAGCGCGCCCAACTGGTGTCGGCGATGACGGCGATCTCCAACTCGGCCAACGGACTGCTCGTCACCGCCCCGGAGTCCGTCAGGGAACGGTACCGGGGATTGGGAAGCGAGACCCGCATGAACAGGCTCGCCGAATGCAGGCCCGCCGGCGGACTGGTCGAGCGGAGCGCACTGGCCGCGCTGAGATCCGCCGCCAAGGCATGGAAGGCGCTCAAACGGCAGTCCGGCCTTCTGGAGGAACGCATGCGCGAAATCCTCGAAGTGCATGCGAGACCGCTGCTCGACATGTACTGCGCGGGCACCGTCATCGCCGCGACACTGGCCATCGTCGCCGGCGACAACCCCGTACGCTGTGTGTGATCGAATAAAGGTGTTCACTGCGAGGTGGTGACGTTTTCTTGGACTCGTTGAGTCAAGGAGAGCGTCGGCATGACGTATAGCAGGCAGCAGCGCGAGCGGGCGGTGGATTTGTACATCAAGTACGAGCACAGTGCCGCGGATGTGATCCATGAGCTGGGGTATCCGAGCAGGACGATTCTGTATGTGTGGTACCGGGAGCGGCTGGAGGAGGAGCGTGCCGGCGTTCCCTCGGGGCGCGGGCAACGGCATCGGCGCTATAGCGACGGGCAGAAACAGGCCGCGGTGGACCACTGCCTCGAGTACGGCAGACGGCCCGGCCGCACCATGCGCATGCTGGGCTACCCCAAAAGCAAGGAGCTGCTCATGGCGTGGATCGACGAACTCGCGCCCGGCCAACGCAAGCTGCGTCACGGGCCGGTGCCCGAGGAACTGAAAAGGGAGGCGGTGGTGGCCGTCGCGTCCGGCAGGATGAAGTCACGAGAGGCGGCCGCCGGGCTGGGCGTTCAGGCGGCGGTCGTGAGAAACCGGAAACGGCAGATGCCTGCGAAGTCCAGGGAGGAACCGGTGTCCGAGACAGAGAGGGAAGGCCGTCGCGAGAGCGGGGAATCCGGCCGGCGCGCGGCCCGCGGTTCCGAATTCGTCGGACGCGGCCGGTCTGGCGGACGCGTTGGCGTCGATGCAGAGGAAGGTGGCGGAGCTCCAGGCCCGTCTGGACGCGCTGGACGCCGACGTCGAACGGCGGCGGGAGAAGAGGGAGCTCGACGTCGAGATCGCGATTCGCCGCGGGACTCTGGAGCTGTTGGGAAAAGGGCCGGGCGCAGACCCGGAAAACCCGGCCGGCCGGGAGAAGGCCATCCTCGTCAAGCAGACCAGTGAGAGGCTGGGCGTGACCGCCAAAAGCCTGTTCGACGCGGTCGGCATTCCGCATAGCACCTACCATTACCAGCCCGACGCCATGAACGGGCCCGACAGGGACGCGTGGCTGCTGCCCTTGGTCGAGGAGGCGTTCGAGAACAGCGAGAAGCGCTACGGGTACAAGCGCGTCCATCTGGAACTGAAGGGCATGGGGATAACGGTGTCGGCCAAACGGGTCATGAGGCTCATGACCAAGCATGGCATGGTGCCGTTGCACAAGAGCGCGAAGCGGTACGGCTCGTACAAGGGCGAGCCGGCCAAGGCGCCAGCCAACCTCGTGAACCGCGATTTCCACGCCGAGAGGCCGAACATGCCGTGGGTCACGGATTTGACGGAGTTCTCCATCCCGGCGGGCAAGGCGTACCTGTCTCCCATCATCGACTGCTACGACGGGCTTCCGGTCGCCTGGACGATCGGCACGAGCCCCAACGCCGCGCTGGCCAACGGCATGCTTTCGGACGAGTGCTCCACGCTCGGCGAGGACGAGAGACCGGTCATCCACAGTGATCGCGGCTGTCATTATAGGTGGGCGGAATGGATCCGCATCTGCGAGGACAACAAATTGACGCGTTCGACGGGCGCGAAAGGCTGTTCTCCGGACAACGCGGCCGCGGAGGGGTTCTTCGGACGTCCCAGGCAGGAGTTCTTCCACAAGAGAAGCTTCGCGGGTGTTTCGACGGACGGGTTCATCGACATGCCGAACGACTACATGGTCTGGTACCGGGACAAGCGGATCAAGACCGAGTACGGCACGGGCGTCATGGACCGGCGGCGCAAGCTCGGCCTCATGGCATAATCAGAAGGCAGGAACAAGGAAGTCCAACAAAACGGCACCACCCCCAACTCGTGGAGGCGCTGTCATGAGCATTCTCATCGGACTGGTTGCCCGTCTCGTGGTCCTGTTCATCTGCTGGATCGCTGCCGGCTGGTTGCTCGGCTTCGTGCTCGCGAGGCTTTGGCCGGGCATGGACGAGCGGGCCTACACGTGGTTGAGCCGCTTGATGGCGATCCTGTTCGTCGTGCTGCTCGTGATCGTCGAAATGAACTATCTGGAGGGATTGAAATGAAGAACATGAAGGGTTTCGCGCCCACCGCCGCAACGCGCGAGGTCAGGGGCATCGGCGGCGTGTTCCGCGAGGAACCGGCTATGTCTGAGACCGAGGATCCGTGGATGATGACGTCCATGCACCTGCATTCCTCGGTGCGCAACCGCATCAAGGTGTACGCGTTCTCGAACGGGCTGCGCATGCAGGATGTGATCGACGAGGCGCTGCGAGTCTACCTGGATTCGAAAGGGGTGTGACCATGGCCATGGATTCGAAGACCGTGGGCGGATGCCCCCGCTGCGGGCATCCGGTCCACTGGATGCGGGCGGGCAACAGCGCCAAAACCAGAAAGGAATGCGGCTGCTGCGGCTACCGGGGTTTCGTGATCCTGCGCAAGCTCGACGCGGACGGAGCACACGACACGGTGCGCGCCATGCACGAGTGGGCCGTGCGCGACTGGAAGCAAGGCAAGCGGCCGCCCCTGCGTCTCATGTTCGGAGAACGGCAATGAGCCTGATTGGTCTATGCTGCCTCTATGCGATGACCGAGCTTGCCGACCTGACCGGAGCGAAAACCTCTCCGCCGCCATCGTCTTCCGGATTCTGTGAAACCGACGATTGGTTTGGCTCGGACTGGACGACAGCGGTCATTCGGTACTGAAATCAACGTCCAGCACGGCGAAACTCAACCAATTGAGACGTGACGGATTCCTCTCATGACGGAAGCACTATGGCAACACAGTGAATCAACACCATGGCACTGAAGTAATGCAATACTGAAGCAAAGAAAGGAGGCGCTCATAGATGTTCGCAGCGACATAGAAACCGCCACCGTCATCATGGTCGCCGATCACGAAGCGCCGGCGCTCATCGACGCGGCCCAGCAGCTCGCCGACGAGGCGCTATAGGGACACCATGGTAGGCTGCAATGGTCCTGCTCGCCCGGTATCCCAAGGGCAGCGAGGGACGTGGACATGTCATCGCCGGCACCTGCATGAACCCACGCACTCTCGGGGACGACGACATGCGCGAACGGGCGTTCGCCGCGTTGCACGACCCCGAGTATCCGGCCAAACGCCGCGCATCGTTCGCCGTATGCATGGCCAAGAACCCCGCCGCCGATGACAAGACGCTCGACTACCTCAACGCCACGAGCCGCGACTACGCTGTGAAACGCGCCATCGCCTACAGTCCCAACGCTCATGACGCCACGCTCGCTGCCACTGTCCGCTCCTGCAAGGACGAAACCGTGAAACAGGCCGCATTGAAGAACCCCAATTGCGGAGAAGAGACAATCCGTAGCGTCGTGGAGACAAGCGTCGACCCGTACACGAAACGCGATGCCATCGGCAACGAGCGTTGCCCGGGTGATTTGGCCGACAAAGCCGCGCAAAGCGACGACAGCTTCATGATCGAAGCGGCCGTCGCCAACCCGAACCTCGGACCGACGGGCGTGGACGCGATCCGCGCGAAGGCCGAACAAAACGATTACCTGCGCCGCAAGGCCGCAGCCAACCCGCAGATGGACATACCGACTCTCGTCACATGGCTCGACAAGAACGATCCAGAAACCGACCTCGGCATCGCCCACAATCCCAACACAACGCCTGCGATGCTCGCCCGACTCGTCGCACACCACAAGGGACGCGCACGCCAAGGCAACTACACCAGCACCATCTGCGCGCACATCGCCGACAACCAATTCGCAGGACTTGAGACCAGGCGCATGGCCGCCCGCTTCGCCGGACTGAACTGGCCGGACGCCAAGTCGAACACGTTGCACGGCCTATCCAATCCGCGCCAGTACTGGGCGGATCGCGGGCGCAGCCAGTATTCCTTCAGCGGCGAGGACGATCTGGCGTAGGGCATATGAGTCGTTCTTCAAGAAGCTTCGGGAAATCTAGGATGCCGCGAACGGAGCGTCTAGCCGATGGGATCCAAATGTCCCTCGCAGCTTTCGCGCAGGAGGACGGTGACAGGCAGTTCCAAGGACTGGCTTCCTTCAGAGGGGTTGTTGATCCTTTGCACAAGCAATTGAACCGCAGCTCGTCCTAGGTTTCGCATCGGCTGTCTCACCGTCGTCAACCGCGGCGCGCTCATGTTGGTTTCGTCGATGCCATCGAAACCGGTGACGATGATCTGCCCGGGGATGTCGATGTTGGCTTCGTCCAGAGCCTCCAATGCGCCCAATGCCATTTGATCGTTGGCGCAGACCAACGCCTCGGGCAGTGTGCTGTGCGCGATCAGATCCTTGGTGATGGAGTATGCAATGGACTGGGAGAATTGGCCACGGTAGATGGGGGCCGCCTTGTATGTCATGCCATGGGACTGCAGTGCTTCGCAGAATCCCTCGTATCGCTTGTGGTTGTCGGGGGAGTCGTCCGGTCCCGCGAGATAGGCCAGTCGTTTCACTCCGTGGGATTCGATGAGGTGGGACACCAATGCGCTCATTCCCTTGCGGTTGCTGACTCGCACAAGATCGAGATCCACGGGGATCGAGGTGGGGGCGTCGGCGATCATCACCAGCGGCATGCGTTTGGAGAGGAAGTCGACCACATGGTCTGGCAGGCTTCGCGCCATGACGAGCAGCCCGTCGACCTTTCCAGCCATGTCGTTTGCAATCTGGGTGACGTCCGCGTCCGCTCGGCCTAGGCTTACGTTGACCATCAGGGATACTCCCTGTCGCCATGACTCCAGCTCGCAGCCTCGAAGCACTTCGTCCAGATACAGCGAATTCGCCTGTGGCCTCTCGTCGGGTGGATCCAATTGAAGGGTTGCGGCATCCTGGTTCTCGGGGTTGAAGTCCTCGATGGTGTCGAGTTCGTCCACGTTCGGCAGGAAGAGCCCGAGGCTTCCGGTCTTTTGCGCCGCGAGTCCCTGGGCGCTTCCACTGGGCACGTATCCGAGTTTGTGGATCGCCTCGTTGATGATGTCGCGGGTTTTGGGCCGCACTTTGTCTGGCGTGCGCAATGCTCGGGACACTGTCGCGATTGAGACGCCGGCTTCGGCAGCGACGTCGTACACAGTGGCTTTTCGGGGCATTCGAGTGCTCGTTTCTTACTGAAATAATCCGTTGAATGGTCTTACATTTCTTTCATTCTATGTCAGAGAGCACGACTTGTAAAACTGTAAAAAGTAAGCGCTAACATCATCGGCGTGTTGAAAAATAACGGCAGATAAGCCTTGAAAACAAAGGGTTTTAGGCGTTCTTAGATGTATCTTTTGGATTTTGGTTGACAGCTACTATGTAAGCGCATACATTTGTTGTTGCTGCTTCGCAACGTGAACGGTTTCAATGAGGTAAAAAACCATTCGCAGGCAGTCAGCAGTCAGCGCAGACGAAAGGAAAGCAAAATGCGCAGTAAAACAATCAAACGAATCGCGGCGGCCACACTCGCCGTGGCCGCATGCGGCGGAAGCAACGGCTCCAACGGCACCGAAGCCGCAAGCACCAGCAACCAGATCCTGTACGGCGGCGACGCGGGCAGCCCCACCTTCGTACGCAACTTCAACCCGTTCTCCTCCTCACGCCGCCAAGGCATCAACTTCATGTTCGAGCCGCTGCAGGTCGTCAACGCCATCGACGGCAAGGCGACTCCGTTCCTGGCCACCGGAGGCAAGATCATCGATCCGCAGACCATCGAATACACGATCCGAGAAGGGGTCAAATGGTCCGACGGCGAAGACTTCACGGCCGACGACGTGGTGTTCACGTTCAACCTGGTCAAGGAGAACCCCGCCTTGGACACGCTGGGCGTCTGGCAGCACATCGACACCATCGAATCCACCGATTCGACCGTGACGTTCCACCTCAAGGAAGCAGACATCCCTGCGGAGACCATCATCAACCAGCAGCTCATCGTCCCTGAGCACATCTGGAAGGACGTCGACGATCCGGTCAAGTGGACCAACGAGGACCCGGTCGGCACCGGCCCGTATGTCATCGACACCTTCGGCCCCAACCAGTACACGCTGAAGAAGAACGAGAACTACTGGCAGAATGACAAGGTCGCCGTCGAGAAGATCGTCGCCCCGGCATCCAACAAGCAGCTGGACATCGTCAACAAGGGCTACGACTGGGCCTACTCGTTCATCACGGACGTAGACAAGACTTGGGTCGGCGCCAACAAGCAGCACAACCACTATTGGTTCCCCCCGGGCGGCACCGTCTCCCTCTACCCGAACCTGACTAAGAAGCCGTTTGACGACGTGAACTTCCGCAAGGGCCTGAGCTACGCCATCAACCGCGACAAGATCGCCAAGGACGCCGAGCTGGGCTACGTCGATGGAGCATCGCAGGCCGGCCTCCTTCTTCCCAACTGGGAGGATTGGATCAACGAGGACATTCCGAACCAGGGCAAGGTCGAGCAGGACACCGACAAGGCCCTCGAATACTTCGCCAAGGCCGGCTACACGCAGAAGGAAGGCAAGCTGGTCGACGCGTCCGGCAAGCAGCTCGAACTCAACATCACCGTGCCCAACGGCTACACCGATTGGCTTCGCGGCATGCAGTCCGCGCAGTCGCAGCTGGGCAAGCTCGGCATCACGGTCAAACTGACCCAGCCGCAGCCGGCCGCCTACACGCAGGCCCAGAACAACGGTGACTTCGATTTGATCGTCTCCTCCTTCGGCGGCACCGGCAGCCTGTACCAGGACTTCAACAACCTGCTCAACAGCGAATTCGCCACCCCGGTCGGCACCTCCACCAGCGCCAACTTCGAACGCTACAAGTCCGACGAGGCTGACCAGCTTCTCGCCCAGCTCCGCGCGGCAGCCGACGAGGATGAGCAGAAGGAGATCGTCGACCAGCTCCAGCAGATCGTCTACGACGAGGTGCCCGTGGTCACGATGTTCTACGGCGGACTTTGGGGTCTGTACAGCGACAAGAACTTCACTGGATGGCCCAGCGAAGACAACCCATACGCGCCCCCGACCACTTGGAACTCTTCGATGCTTCTTGTGGTGACGAATCTGAAGAAAGCCAACTGAACGGCATAGACCAGATACGGCAAGCAATGTGGGTGCCGATGGCATCAGCGCCAGACACCCACATTCATAAGTTCGAGACGATCATAGAAAGGACGCATCGTGCGTTATTTTCTTGGGAAGATAGGATTGTTCCTGCTCACTCTCTGGGCGGCAATCACCGTGAACTTCATTCTGCCGCGACTGATGCCGGGATCTCCCGCCGACGCGGCGGTCGCTAAACTGGCTCAGAACGGTCCGGTCACTCCGGAAATGCGTTCTGCAATCGAGGCCCAGCTGGGCGTGCTCAAGGGCAACCTCTTCAGCCAGTACATCCAATACCTTGACAACATCATCCACCTCAACTTCGGTGTCTCCTACAGTAATTTCCCCCAGAACGTGTCCGACCTCATCGGCGCGGCGTTGCCCTGGACGCTGACGCTGGTCGGAATCGTGACCATTCTTTCCTTCATCATCGGAACGATCATCGGCGCATTCATGGCATGGAAGCGTGGCTCCGCCATCGATGCCGCGGGCAGCGTGAGCAGCTCCTTCCTCTCCGCGTTCCCCCCGTTCTGGCTCGCTCTGATGCTGCTGTATTTCCTCGGATACGTGGCGGGCCTGTTCCCGACCTCGGGTTCCTATTCCCCTGGAATGGTGCCGGGCTTCAACCTGGCGTTCTTCGCCGACATCCTGCAGCATGCGATCCTCCCGGCCCTGACCATTCTGCTCACCTCTCTCGGAGGCTGGGTCATGGGCATGCGCAACAACATGATCAACACGCTGGGCGACGACTACGTGACCTTCGCCCAGGCGAACGGCCTTCGCAACCGCACCGTCATGCTCAAGTATGCGGCGCGCAACGCCCTGCTGCCGAACCTGACCTCGTTCGGCATGGTCCTCGGCGGCGTCGTGGGCGGCTCCCTGCTCGTCGAACAGGTGTTCAACTATCCCGGAGTTGGCCAGCTGCTGTTCCTCGCAGTCACCAACCAGGACTACCCGCTGATGCAGGCGCTGTTCCTGATGATCACCATCAGCGTGCTCGTCGCCAACTTCATCGTCGACATGCTGTACGGCGTGCTCGACCCGAGGACGAGGCGGTGAACGACATGACGACTGAACGCAAGGAAACATCCATGAATGCTTCAACCAACAAGAAGACGGAAGGCGACGGCGACAACGCGCTGATGCGCGGACTGAGGGTCGCCGGACGCAGCTTCGCCACGGTCTGGTCCGTGCCCAAGGCCCGTTTCGGCATCGTTCTGCTGGCGCTCATCATACTGACCGCCGTGTTCGCACCATTGCTCGCACCCTACGATCCCAAGGCGAACGACTTCGAAGGCAGTCTCGGCCCCTCTGCGCAGCACCTACTCGGAACCACCGCCAACGGGCAGGACGTGTTCTCGCAGCTCATGTACGGCGGCCGGGTCTCCGTGTTCGTGGCGCTGGTGGGCGGCATGCTCGCAACCATCGTCGCCGTGGTCGTCGGCCTGAGCTGGGGATACATCAAGTCCTTCGGCGGCGAATTCGTCGGCTTCATCGTCAACCTGTTCCTCGTCATCCCATCGCTGCCCCTGATGATCGTCGTCGCCGCATATCTGCAGAACGGCGGCATAAGCGTCATCATTCTGGTCATCGTGCTCACCGGCTGGGCATGGGGATCCCGAGTGCTGCGTTCTCAGACGCAGGCGCTGCGATCCCGCGATTTTGTAACCGCGGCTACGTTCAGCGGCGACAGCTCCGCAAGGGTCATCTTCCACGAGATCTTCCCGAACATGCTGTCCCTGATCATCAACAACTTCTTCGGCGCAGCGACCGCAGCCGCACTCGCCGAGGCAGGCCTTGAATTCCTCGGTTTGGGCGACTCGACCACCGTCAGCTGGGGCACGATGATCTACTGGGCGCAGAACAACAACGTTCTGCTCACCGGACAATGGGCCCTGCTGCTGGCCCCCGGCCTGATGATCGCCCTGCTCGCCGTGTCCATGACGTTTATCAACTTCGGCGTCGACCGACTGAGCAATCCCCGTTTGCGTGAAGGGAGCAAGTGATGAGTCTGCTGACCATCGACCATCTGTCCATCGATTACACCACGCCTGGCGAAACCCCGGTCCACGCCGTCAAGGACGCGAACTTCACCATTGAACAGGGGGAATTCGTCGGTCTGGTGGGCGAGTCCGGATCAGGAAAATCCACCCTAGGCTTCGCCATCACCCGCCTTTCCCAGCCGCCGGCGGTCATCGCAGGAGGAAGGGTCCTGTTCGACGGCAAGGACATCACAACGCTGTCCGCCGAACAGCTGCGAGTCCAGCGTCAGGGCGGTTTCGCCATGGTGCTGCAGTCCGGCATGAACGCCCTCAACCCCGTGCGCACGATTCGCAAGCACTTCATCGACATCTACAAGGCCCACGGCCATGTCAAGAAAGACCAGTGGGAGAAGTGCTCCCTCGAGCTCATCGGCAAGGTCGGACTTCCGGAACGCACGCTCGACCGATATCCGGGCGAACTCTCCGGCGGCATGCGACAGCGCGTGGCGATCGCACTCGCACTGTCCCTCGAACCCAAGCTGATGGTGTTCGACGAGCCGACCACCGCGCTCGACGTGCTGGTGCAGCACGAGGTGATGAACACGATCCGCGAGCTGCAGAAGCAAGAAGGCTTCACCGCCATCCTCATCAGCCATGATCTGGGCATCGTGCTCGAATCCACCACGCGAGTCATGGTGATGCACGACGGTGTGATTGTGGAGGACGCCCCCAGCGAACAGATCCTGCGCAATCCACAGGATGACTACACCAAGATGCTGCTGGGCCACTACGGCGATCCCCGCGCGGAGAAGGTCTCCGTCCCCGGCCTGGAACGCCGCGAATCCACACGCGCCTGCGGCTCCGACGCCGACACCACTGACATGACGATCACCGTCTCTGGCCTCTCCAAGATCTATCCGGCACGCAAGCGCGGCGAAAAACCAGTGCAGGCCGTCGACGACGTGTCCTTTACGCTCGTCCCCGGCGAATCACTGGCATTGGTCGGCGCCTCGGGTTCCGGCAAGTCCACCATCGCGAAGATGATCACGGGTGTCGAACGACCTACGACGGGACAGATCACGTTGGGGGACAAGCGCATCGACCAGATGAAAAGCAAGCGCGCCTTGCGCGCCCTGCACGCCGACGTCCAAATGGTGTTCCAAGACCCCTACGCCGCGCTCAATCCGCTGCACACCGTCGAATACACCCTGACGCGTCCCATCCTCAACTACACGAACCTGCGCGGAGCTGCGGCTCGCAAGCGCATGCTCGAACTGTTGGAAACCGTCGGCCTGACCCCCGTGGAGACGTTCGCGGCCAAGCTCCCGCACCAGCTGTCCGGCGGCCAGCGACAGAGGGTCGTCATCGCCCGCGCCTTGGCATCCAATCCCAAGGTGCTCGTGGCCGACGAACCTGTCTCCATGCTGGACATGACATTGCGAGCCGGCATCCTCGCGCTGCTGGACGACCTGCGCGTCCGACTAAACATGAGCATGCTCTACATCACGCACGACCTTCTGTCCGCGCGACTCATCACCGACAAGATCATGGTCCTCAACAAGGGCCATGTGGTCGAACGAGGCGACACCGCGCAGGTGCTGCAGCACCCCACCGACGATTACACGATCCGTCTGCTTGACGCGATTCCCCGACTAGGAACGGAGCAGAACCAATGACGACAAGTCTGATCGGCAAAGGCAAGGCCTTCGGCCCGCTTCCCAGGCCAGAAACCATCGAACCAGTGGTCATCCACGCGGCCGTCGGCCCGATCACGGCCATCCACCAACCATCCATGACCGGGGAATCCAAGGGCACCGTTCTGTTCGTCCCGGGATTCACGGGATCCAAAGAGGACTTCTATGACCTCTTCCCGCTGCTGGGCGAATACGGATGGGATGTCTGGGCCATCTCCCAGCGAGGACAGGGCGATTCCATCGCCCCCGAAGGCCGTGCGGAGTACACGCGCGAAAAAACGGCCGGCGACGTGGTTGAAATCGCGCAGATCATCGCCCAGGCCCAGGGCGTGGACCGAGTCCACCTGCTCGGACACAGCTTCGGGGGCACCGTCGCGCAGGCGGCACTCATCGAAAAAACCATCATCTTCGACAGCCTGACGCTCATGTGCTCCGGCCCGCACGGATGGCCCGGACGCAAGGCCGACCTGCGCGCGCGACTGCTCGACCATCCGGGAGTCGACCTATGGAGGCTGGACAACCCCGACAGGGCCAGCATCCCTGACGAGGACCTCAACGTCAACGACCGTTTCCTACGTATCCGCTCCGAACGGACGAGTCACGACCAGCTGATCGGCGCGATCGACCAGCTGGCCAACACGCACGACACAACGTTCGAAGTCAAGGCAACCGGCGTTCCCGTTCTGGTGTTCCATGGGGAGAACGACAACTGGGCGTGGCCCCAGGAGTGGCAGCGGCGTATGGCCGAACTCCTTGACTCCCGGTACGAGATCATCCCGAACGCCTTCCATTGTCCCAACGGCGAGAACCCCAAACCCACGGCGGCCTTGCTCAACGACTTCTGGACTTCAGTGACGAAGGATAAAAGCAATGACTGAAATCACACGACATCACATCACCTCAGGCGATCTGGACATCACGATTAACGCGAACGGCAGTGTCGCGAGGATCAAGTCCGGGGACATGCAGGTGTCCCAGTACGTCCCCGGAATCCATGACGCCGGCATCGCTGGAGTGTGGCTCCGCCGCCGCGACGGGGAGAACATCGAGTCCATTCCCCTGACCGGCTTCGAATCCGCCAGCCGGTGCTCCTTTGGCGGCGGCACGGCGACATGGAGCGGAAACGGACTCGGCGTGGATTGGACGGCCAAACTCGTCATTATCGACTCCAACGAGTGGGCATGGAACGTGACCGCAAACCCGTCTGCGAACGGTGACGCGGGGGACTATGAATGGGATCTCGTCGTCGCACAGGACCTTGCTTTGGCTCCGATCGAACAGGCGCTGACCAGCGAACCCTACATCTCCCAGTACATCGCATACCACGTCGAGAACGACGACAAGTACGGCAAGGTTCTCGCCGCGCGCCAGACCATGTCGGCGGCCCCGAAGCTCCCTTCGTTCACGATGATGATTGCCGAGGGCGCGTCCGCATGGCTCACAGACGGATTCGACTTCTACGGTCGCACGGCCAGGGCTGGCGAACAGCCCGTGGCTCTCACCGATCCTGACTGGGGAGGAGGACGCACGAACCAGTTCGAATTCGGCATGGCATGCCTGCTTTCCAAGCCACGATCTCTTGGCGAAGGCCTGCAATGGACGATCCTCAACCATTTCGACGCCGACGACCGCAATGAAATGAGCGACATCTGCACCACCACGGTCGAGAAAGTCGAGAACATCCTCGACAGGCTTGACCTCGACCTCGTCGACTTCGCCGACTCCACCGAGATTAAGCTTCCCGACAACGCGTCCATCCTGGCCAAGGCTCCCGCGTTGAATGGCGACGAACTGGACGAACAGGCGCTCCTGGCAATCGGAGGAGGAAAGGCAACGTCCCCGGAGCGGAACGGCGAGGGCAAGACCCTGTCGTACTTCTCGGATCATGCGCGACATGTCGTCTCCGGTGAAAAGGAAATGAACGTCGACCGTTCGCACGGGCAGATCCTGCTCGCCGGCGGCGTCACCGATCCCTCCGTCCCGGCGTTCGCTGCGACGACCTATGCGCCCGGCGTGTTCGCCTCGCACATCGTGTTGGGTAACACAAACATGAACCGACTGGTGTCCGTGCATCGCACGAGCCTGAACCTCCTGCGCTCCCAGGGCGTCAGGATCCTCGTTCGACTCTCCGGACGCGACGATGAGACATGGCGTATGCTGTCGGTCCCGTCGGCATACGTGATGGATCTCGGCGGCTCGCGTTGGGTGTATCAGATCGGCGACGAACGGATCGTCGTCGAAACCGTGGCTTCCTCCGTGGAGTCGGCGATGGATATCGCGCTCACCTCGACGTGCGAGATCGATGCGCTCATGACCATCGACATCGAGAATCCCGAGCAATGGGCTCTCGAATCGTCGGACAACTGCGTCACGATGATTCCCGCGCAGGGAACGCTGGCCGCCGAACGCTGTACGCAATTGGGATACGCGTTCACATCCGACGGAGATTCGAACTACGTCGAAACCGAGACGATGCCCTCGTTTGTCGCCACTCGCACGCACGGCATGCACGTCGCCTTCGCCGCCAGCGAGGAAGGCGGAGCTTCGACCGCATCTACGCGGGCCGCCGCGCACGCGTTCCATGCGGTCGACGCTGACGCGGAGTTGGAACGTCACGCTCGAATCATCTCCGAGTACGTCGCCGATCTCGACATCGCCAACGACGACAAGCTCGAGGAATTCAACCTCAGCCTGCCGTGGTTCGTTCAGAACGCCTTGGTGCATTTCCTGTCCCCCCACGGTCTGGAGCAGTATTCCGGAGCTGCATGGGGAACGCGAGACGTATGCCAGGGACCGTTCGAGATGGCCCTCGCGTTCGGACATTTCGACGCCGCGCGAACCATCATCCGCAAAGTGTTCTCGCATCAGAACGAGGACGGCTCACTGCCGCAATGGTTCATGTTCGACCAGTACGCGTCCATCTACCAGCATGATTCCCACGGCGACATCCCCGTATGGCCGCTGATGGTCGTGGGCGAATACCTCGACGCCACCGGCGATGCGACCCTGCTCGATGACATCGCGCCGTTCTGGGACAACGTCAACGACAAGCCATGCGACGGGGAATCCACCGTCGCGGACCACCTGCGCCGAACCCTCGACTACATCCGGTCGCACCGCGTTCCGGGAACCGAACTGTTCAGCTACGGCGAAGGCGACTGGGACGACACGCTCCAGCCCGCCCAAGCGGAGATGAAGAAGAGCATGGCCTCGACCTGGACCATCGCACTGCTCTACCAAGCCACGAGCGCACTGGCAAGACTACTTCCGCCAGCCGGAGCCGATGAACTGGCCAAGGATTTCAAGGCCGAGTCGGAAAGCATCCGTTCGGTCTACGACCGGGTGTTCGTCTTCGACGACATCCTCGCCGGTTATGTCCATTACGAGAACGGCGAACCCGAACCGATCATCCATCCGAGGGACATCCGAACCGGAATCAAATACCGTTTGATCCCGATGACCCGTTCGATCATCGCAGGACTCTTCTCCCCGCAGGAGGAACGACTTCACGAAGGCCTGATCGAGGACAACCTGCATTATCCCGACGGCGTGCGTCTGATGAACCGTCCCGCCGCATTCCACGACGGCGAGACCACCGTGTTCAAACGCGGCGAACAGGCGGCGAACGTGGGCCGTGAAATCGGCCTCATGTACACGCACGCCCACATCCGCTACACCGAAGCCCTCAGCTTGCTGGGACGCGGAAGGGTCGGCGACGAGCTGCTTCGCATCAGCCCCGTCAACCAGTTCAAACGTCTTCCCACAAGCGAACCGCGACAGCGCAACTGCTACTTCGCATCCTCCGACGCCGATTTCCCCGACCGCTACACCGCTTCGGCGCAATGGGATCGACTCAAGGACGATGCGGCGAACCCGGTCGGCGTTCGCGGCGGCTGGCGAGTCTACTCGTCCGGCCCCGGCATCTACCTGCGCCAGGTCGTCCAGCACCTGCTCGGAATCCAGATCCATGCGGATCGCGTGACGTTCGACCCCGTGCTCACAACGGATGACGACGGTCTGGAGGTCACGATCAGCCTGTTTGGAACCAAACGAACGATCCGCTACCATGTCGCGGACGTTGCGGAAGTGACCGTGAGCGGCGAACATGGAAGCGTTGACGGCCAGCGTATCGAACTGCCCTACCGCGCAGGCGGCCTCAGCATCTCCCGCGAGGCGTTGGGCGGCGCGCACGTGCTCGACGTGACCGTCCCGAACCGCGGCTGACGCGCCGCACACCGGTGTTGGCTGCCATCCCGATGGTGCATGGCCGCCAACACCATGCATCAACCGGCTAACAGATAACGACGAGGTATATCATGCAGCAGAACCAGCTTGAACAACTACTTTCTCAAATGACGTTGGACGAGAAGATCGGCCAACTGACCCAGGTCACCGGCGACTTCTTCTCGGACAAAGCGGAGGAACGCACCGGCCCCATGAGTCAGCTCGGACTTGGCGACGAAGAACTCTCGAACGTCGGAACCGTCCTCGGCGTCACCGGCGCGGCCGAATGCCGACGAATCCAAACCGAATACATGAAGCGCAACCGACTGCACATCCCCACCCTGTTCATGGGCGACGTGATTCACGGATGTCGCACGATTTTCCCGATTCCACTGGCGCTCGGCAGCTCCTGGAACGAGGACGCGGCGCGCAAGATGGCCGAAGTGTCCGCGCGCGAGGCCTCCGCAGCAGGCATCGACGTGACGTTCTCCCCGATGGTCGACCTGGTGAGGGATCCGCGTTGGGGACGTGTGCTCGAATCCACGGGAGAGGATCCGCTGCTCAACGGACGCCTCGCCGCCGCAATGGTCAAGGGCTACCAGGGCGGAGACGACGCGGAGGGACTGGGAGAACGAACCGACCACGTCGCCGCATGCGTCAAGCACTTCGCCGCATACGGTGCCGCAATGGGCGGACGCGACTACAACACCGTCGACATGTCGGAACGAGTGCTGCGCGACATGTACCTGCCCGGTTACAAGGCCGCCCTCGACGCGGGCGCGGCGATGGTCATGACCTCGTTCAACACCGTCGACGGCATCCCATCCACCGGCAACAAGCACCTCATGCGCGACATCCTGCGCGAGGAAATAGGATTTGACGGCGTGCTGATCTCCGACTTCGGCGCGGTCAAGGAACTCATCGCGCACGGCGTCGCGGCGGACGAAACCGAAGCCGCGAAACTGTCCATCGAAGCGGGCACCGACATCGAGATGATGACCATCTGCTACATGCGGCATCTACGTGAGATCGTCGAAAACGGCAGCGTCGACGAAGCTTTGATCGACGAGGCCGTGATGAGGATCCTCAAACTCAAGAACGACCTGGGACTGTTCGAGAACCCGTACCGTGGGGTCGACGAGGAAACGGAATCCAAGGTCACGCTTTGCGACGCTCACCGCCAGTCGGCGCGTGAAATCGCAGGCGAAAGCATCGTTCTGCTGCGCAACGAACGAAAGACCCTGCCGTTGGACGAAGGTGGCCACGTCGCATTGGCGGGCCCGTTCGCCGCGTCCCACGACATCCTAGGAGCTTGGTCGTGGAAGGGCGTCTGCGAGGAATCGGTCACGCTTCGCGACGCGCTGCGAGAGGCCGATGGCTCCGAGGGATGGCTCAGCGTCGCGCAGCATACCGGCAACCCGCTCGACGTGGACGAGGCCGCTGTCGCCGAGGCGGTGGAACTCGCCAAGCGCTCGGACGTGATCGTCCTCGCCCTGGGAGAGCCGCAAGAGTGGGGCGGAGAGGCGGCGAGCCGCTCCAACATCAGCCTTCCCAAGACGCAGATCGATCTCTACCATGCCGTCCGCGACGCGGCCGGAGACCATTGCCGCGTCGTCGTGGTCCTATTCAACTCCCGTCCCCTGGTCCTCTCCGACATCGCCGACGCGGACGCCATCGTCGAAGCCTGGTTCCCCGGCACCGAGGGCGGCCACGCGGTCGCCGACATCCTCCTTGGCGGCGTGAACCCATCCGCGCGCCTGTCGATGTCCTTCCCTGTCAACGTGGGGCAGATCCCGGTCTTCTACAACTGCGAGAACACCGGACGCCCCTTCAATCCGGAGACCCCGGACGAAAAATACCAGTCCAAGTATCTCGACGTGTCCAACGATCCCGCGTACCCGTTCGGATACGGCCTGTCGTACAGCGAATTCTCCTATGGCCCGGTCGCGGTGTCCTCGAACGAGTTCGCCGCAGGCAAGCCTCTGGAGGCCAGCGTGGAGGTCGCGAACGTTTCCGACGTCGATGGTTTGGAGACGGTGCAGCTCTATGTCCGCGACATCGCGGCACGCGTGTCCCGGCCGATCCGACAGCTCAAGGACTTCAAGCGCGTGAGGATTGCCGCCGGCGAGACCGTGACGGTAAGGTTCACGTTGGACGAGGCCGACGTGCGATACGTCCATCCGGATCTCACCGAGGCAAGTGATCCCGGTGAATTCGATGTGTGGATCGCCCCCAACAGCCGTGACCTCGGCGCCGCGGCACGCGTGAGCCTCATCTGAACACGCAGCCGGTAGAGCTGATTCGCTCACTCGAAGATATTGGTCTCCTCCCCGCTTGATTCGGGAAGGAGACCAATCGATATCCGGCGAGCATTGTATGAGCCTTCTGTTGTTTTCGTGGGTTAGAGGGTGGGTGTTGGTAGGTGGGTGGGT
>OENY01000044.1_pt1 | contig 84871 bp, 69 predicted proteins | sample 1539391 | NCBI WGS metagenome assembly OENY01 (sample SAMN03777356, study PRJEB22549) | human gut metagenome | biome: gut; feature: infant; material: feces | host: Homo sapiens | collected 2013-11-24 | reverse complement strand
TTATAGGGAGTTCTGAGACGTTGACAAGCCCTGTTTTAAAAAAACTTTTCAACCGCTCAAATTCCCGCCATCACGCCCATTTTATGGGCTATTTGCTCGTCATTTGTGCGACTTCCCGCGCAAAATTGGCAACCTGCTTCCAGTCGGTATAGACAACTTCTTTACTGGTATCCGTTTCACCGCCGGTCATCTTCATTATCAGACGAATCATGACGCGATCGTACCAACTATAGCGCGGGTAGCGCAGCGCGCCGGCAAACACCGCGCTGCGCTGCGGTTGCCATGGTGAATTGAGCAGAAACTTACGCGTATAGCTATTTGTCTGCGGCGTGCGCTTCTCCGGCTTACGCGCCACGAGGTTCACCGAGAAAAACGCCCCCGGCAGCGCATTCAACGACTGCAGGTGTTTCTTCACGAAACGGTCCAGCGCCGGATGAAAGTGTCCGTAACGAATCGATGCACCAATCACCACGCGATCGTAGTGGCGCCATTCAACCTCTTCAGTACGGTTGAGATTAACCGTATCCGCATCGATACCCAGCTCTTTCAGCTCAGAGGCCAGGAAGGAGGCAATTTCACGCGTCTGCCCGTCGCGGGTAGAGAATAATATCAACGTTTTCACAAGCACTCCTGTTATTCGCGCCAGAAAGTGGGGGTAAAGAGCACCAGTAAGGTGAACACTTCCAGACGACCAAACAGCATATTAGCAATCAAGATCCATTTCGCGACCGGGTTCATTGTCGCGAAGTTGTCCGCCACTACGCCAAGTCCTGGCCCGAGGTTGTTTAACGTTGCCACAACCGAGGCGAAAGCAGAAAAGTCATCCACTCCGGTCGCGATGATCGCCAGCATGCTAATAATGAACACCAGCGCATAGGCAGAAAAGAATCCCCACACCGCCTCCAGAATACGTTCCGGCAGCGCACGGTTACCTAACTTAATACTGTATACCGCATTCGGATGCACCAGACGCTTGAGTTCCCGGTTCCCCTGTTTGAACAACAGCAGTATACGGATAACCTTCAGCCCGCCGCCCGTCGACCCGGCACAACCGCCAATAAATGCCGAGCACAATAGCAGCACCGGCAGGAATAACGGCCAGCGCGCGATACTGTCGGTGGTAAAGCCCGCGGTCGTCGCCATTGAGACGACCTGGAAGAAGGCCTGATTCAGCGTCGTCAGCGCCGAGCTATACACATCATGCAACCACAACACCAGCGTACAAATCACCACCAGCGTCAGTTGGACACCAATAAACATGCGGAATTCAGGATCGCGCCAGTACACCTTCAGACTGCGCCCGCTGAGCAATGAAAAATGGAGGCCATAGTTACAGCCTGAGATCAGCAGGAAAACCGCAATAATCGTGTTAATGGTTGGACTGTTAAAATACCCTACGCTGGCGTCATGCGTAGAAAAGCCGCCAATCGCGATAGTCGAAAAGCTGTGACCGATAGCATCAAATGCCGGCATACCCGCGAACCAGAGCGCAAGCGCACAGGCGACCGTCAACAGCACGTAGATAAGCCACAGCGTTTTGGCCGTCTCGGCGATACGCGGGCGCATCTTATTGTCCTTCAGTGGCCCCGGCATTTCTGCCCGATACAACTGCATCCCACCGACGCCCAGTATCGGCAGTATTGCTACTGCCAACACAATGATCCCCATACCGCCAAACCACTGCAGCATCTGTCGATAAAAGAGGATGGCATGTGGTAAAGAATCCAACCCCACCAGCGTGGTGGCGCCGGTCGTAGTCAGGCCTGAGAATGACTCAAAAAACGCATCTGTTATCGTCAGATTCGGTTGTTCGGCGAAAATAAACGGTAGCGCACCGACGCTGCCCAGCACGGTCCAGAAGAGGACGACAATCAGAAAACCCTCGCGGGATTTCAGTTCGCCCTTCTCACGGCGGTTCGGCCACCATAATAGAGAGCCTATCGCCAGCGCGACAAAAAAGGTCTGGGTAAACGCCCGCCCCGCGCCATCGCGGTATATCAGGGCCACTAATCCCGGAAGGATCATCGTCCCCGAAAACAAAATGACCAACAGTCCAACGATTCGGGTTATGGCGCGAAAATGCATCTCTGGCGCTTCCTTTGGTATGCAAAAAATCAGGTGGGGATTATTCGTCAATCTTCAGTAATTGCAACGAACCACGACTAAAATCAGCCAGTTTTGTCGAAAAAGACGCCACTTCAGCTTGCGGAAGCGCCACACGAAGCTGGACGGAGGCCTGATAGTCACTGGCGACAATTTGTCCTGAGAACTGAGCCAACAGCGTTTCAACTCCGGCTAACTGCCCGTACTCACACTGCAAAGTATATGCGGTCAACGGCGTCTTGCGCTGCGTTGTCAGCCCGGCAAGCGCCTGATGGACGCCGCCGCCATACGCTTTAACCAGACCGCCGGTACCAAGTAAAATACCGCCGTAGTAGCGTACCACGACGGCCGTTATTTCGCCGACGCCGCTGCCCATCAGCTGCGCCAGCATAGGTTTACCCGCGGTGCCTGCCGGTTCGCCATCGTCAGAAAAACCCAGCTGTTGAGAGTCATTGGGTGGCCCGGCCACCCACGCCACACAATGATGACGGGCGTCAGGGTGCTCCGCCCTGACGGACTCAACAAACGCCTTTGCCGCTACCACGCCGTCAGTATGTGCCAACAGCGTGATAAAACGACTTTTTTTGATCTCTTCGACAAAGGTCACCGGCGCGGCCGGTATCAACCAGCTTTCCATTACGCCAGTTTCAGGTCACGCGTCATATTTTCAACACTGTTTTCGTGGATGACGACGTTATCTTCAATACGGATGCCGCCAAACGGCTTCAATGCTTCAATTTTTTGCCAGTTGAAGTGTTTGCTAAACTGCCCTTCACGCCACGGCGCCAGCAGAGATTCAATAAAGTAGATGCCCGGCTCGATGGTCAGCACCATACGCGGCTGCAAAATACGCGTGCAGCGCAGATAGGGATACTTCGACGGCGCCGCCAGATGGGTACCGGTATCATCCTGCATGAAACCGGCCACATCATGGACCTGCAGGCCCAGCGGATGGCCAATACCGTGCGGCATAAACGGTCCGGTCAGATCGTTTTCAACCATGGCCTCTTCGCTCATGTCGGTCACGATCTGGTGCTTACGCAACAGTTTAGCAATGCGTTGGTGGAACTGGATGTGGTAATCCACATAGCTTTTTCCAGCCTTCATCGTGCTAATCAGAGCCAGCTGCTCATCGTTAACGTCTTTAATCAAATGGGCAAAGTCATTATCGCCGTGTGCCGCCCAGGTACGCGTCAAGTCTGCCGCATAGCCGTTATATTCCGCTCCGGCATCCAGTAAGAAGCTGCGCGCTTCTGCCGGCGCACGATGATCCAGTTTGGTGTAATGCAGTACAGAGGCATGTTCGTTAAGCGCCACGATATTGCTGTAAGGCACATCGGTGTCGCGATGACCGGTAGCCGTCAGATACGCCTGGTTGATATCGAATTCGCTCATTCCTGAGAGGAATGCTTCATGGGCCGCGCGATGCCCGTTAACCGCCGACTTCTGCGCTTCGCGCATGCAGGCCAACTCATAATCGGTCTTAAAGGAACGATAGTAGTGCAGGAAATCAATCACCCCTTTCGGGTTGATATGGCTGGCAGCGATCTCCAGACCAAGCGCACGCTCCGGCACCGGCCCGATATAGGCGATATTGCCGCGCGCCGCAGGCAGCTGGCTGCCAATACCGTCGGCTTTCGGCAGGGCAATCACTTCAACCTCTTCCGTCCAGAACGAGGTCGGCAGCGGTTCAACGTTATGCCAGTAATCAACCGGCAGGTAGAACCACAGTTTCGGTTTGTTGACGCCATCAACCAGCAGCCAGCAGTTGGGTACCTGCGTCACCGGGACCCAGGATTTAAATTGCGGGTTGACCTTAAACGGGTACGGATGATCGTCCAGGAAGACATTGACCAGCTCACCGGAGTGAATCAGCAACGCATCAAGGTTAAAACGAGCTAATGCATCACGGGTACGTTCTTGTAGGGTAACGATATGATTTTTATAGAGCGCGGCTAGTGATTCCATCTTTCATCCTTTGCTTTTATTCGATCGTAATTCCCCGCATCTTAGCACATCGGCCCCGGGCAGGGTGATTTCCGCCAGGTGTGATCAGACCAGCATTTATTTAAAGACTCATTTGCAATTCTTTAACATAAATCCCACACTCCGTTGCATCTGGTACGACCAGATCACATTGCTGGATTCAGGAGACTGACATGCTCTACAAAGGCGACAACCTGTACCTCGACTGGCTGGAAGATGGCATTGCCGAACTGGTGTTCGATGCTCCCGGCTCGGTGAACAAGCTCGATACCGCAACCGTAGCCAGCCTCGGTGAGGCGCTGGACGTACTCGAAAAACAACACGATCTTAAGGGGCTGTTGCTGCGCTCCGGGAAAGCGGCCTTCATTGTCGGCGCTGACATCACCGAATTTCTGTCCCTGTTCCTGGTACCACAGGAGCAGTTGAGCCAGTGGCTCCATTTTGCCAACAGCGTCTTTAACCGCCTGGAAGATTTACCGGTACCGACTATTTCTGCGGTGAACGGCTATGCGCTGGGCGGCGGCTGCGAGTGCGTGCTGGCGACGGACTACCGTCTGGCTACGCCGGATCTGCGTATCGGCCTGCCGGAAACCAAACTAGGTATCATGCCGGGCTTTGGCGGCTCAGTACGAATGCCGCGTCTGCTCGGCGCCGATAGCGCGCTGGAAATTATTGCCGCCGGGAAAGATGTTAGTGCCGATCAGGCGCTGAAAATCGGCCTCGTCGACGGTATCGTTAAACCAGAGAAACTGCGCGATGGCGCACTCGCCATTCTGCGTCAGGCCATTAACGGCGACCTGGACTGGAAAGCGAAGCGCCAGCCGAAGCTGGAGCCATTGAAGCTCAGTAAAATTGAAGCGGCCATGAGCTTCACTATCGCCAAAGGCATGGTGGCGCAGACCGCCGGGAAACACTATCCGGCGCCGATAACAGCGGTAAAAACCATCGAAGCGGCCGCTCGTTTCGGCCGCGAAGAGGCGCTGAATCTGGAAAACCAAAGTTTTGTCCCGCTGGCGCACACCAAAGAGGCCCGCGCGCTGGTCGGTATCTTCCTTAACGATCAGTATGTCAAAGCCAAAGCGAAGAAGCTGACCAAAAACGTTGAGACGCCGAAACAGGCCGCCGTGCTGGGGGCCGGGATCATGGGTGGCGGTATCGCGTATCAGTCCGCCTGGAAAGGCGTGCCGGTGATCATGAAGGACATTAACGACAAATCGCTGACGCTCGGCATGAACGAAGCCGCTAAGCTGCTCAACAAGCAGCTTGAGCGCGGCAAAATCGATGGGCTGAAGCTGGCCGGCGTTATTGGCACGATTCACCCGACCCTCGATTATGCTGGTTTTGAGCGCGTAGATGTCGTGGTCGAAGCCGTCGTCGAGAATCCGAAAGTGAAAAAGGCCGTGCTGGCGGAAACCGAAGAGAAAGTCCGCCCGGATACGGTTCTGGCTTCTAACACTTCAACGATTCCAATCGGTGAACTGGCCAGCGTCCTGAAACGTCCGGAAAACTTCTGCGGTATGCACTTCTTTAACCCGGTGCATCGCATGCCGCTGGTAGAAGTAATTCGCGGGGAAAAAACCTCAGATGACACCATCGCAAAAGTCGTGGCCTGGGCGAGCAAAATGGGCAAAACGCCGATCGTGGTTAACGATTGCCCCGGCTTCTTCGTCAACCGCGTGCTGTTCCCCTACTTTGCGGGATTCAGCCAACTGCTTCGCGACGGCGCGGACTTCCGCAAAGTCGATAAGGTGATGGAGAAACTGTTCGGCTGGCCAATGGGCCCGGCATACCTGCTCGACGTGGTCGGCATCGACACCGCACACCACGCGCAGGCGGTGATGGCCGCCGGCTTCCCGCAGCGCATGCAGAAAGATTATCGCGACGCGATCGACGCGCTGTTCGACGCCAGCCGTTTCGGCCAGAAAAACGGTCTCGGCTTCTGGCGGTATAAAGAAGACAGTAAAGGCAAACCGAAGAAAGAAGAAGACCCGGCCGTCGACGCCCTGCTGGCGGAAGTCAGTCAGCCAAAACATGACTTCAGCGACGATGAGATTATCGCCCGGATGATGATTCCGATGGTCAACGAAGTGGTCCGCTGCCTGGAGGAAGGCATTATCGCCAGCCCGGCGGAAGCGGATATGGCGCTGGTTTATGGTCTCGGCTTCCCTCCGTTCCACGGCGGCGCATTCCGCTGGCTGGATACCCTGGGCAGCGCAAAATATCTCGATATGGCGCAGCAGTACCAGCACCTCGGTCCGCTGTATGAAGTGCCGGAAGGACTGCGTAATAAAGCACGCCATAACGAACCCTATTATCCCCCGGTAGAACCAGCCCGCCCGGCGGGCGTTCTGAAAACGGCTTAAGGAGTCACAATGGAACAGGTTGTCATTGTTGATGCAGTTCGCACCCCGATGGGCCGTTCGAAGGGCGGCGCCTTTCGCCACGTGCGCGCGGAAGACCTCTCTGCGCACCTGATGCGTAGCCTGCTGTCGCGTAACCCGTCGCTTGATCCGGCCGCGATTGACGATATTTACTGGGGCTGCGTACAGCAAACGCTGGAGCAAGGTTTCAACATTGCGCGTAACGCCGCGCTGCTGGCCGAGATTCCGCATTCGGTACCGGCCACGACGGTCAACCGCCTGTGCGGTTCATCGATGCAGGCGCTGCACGATGCGGCGCGCATGATCATGACCGGCGACGCCAGCGTCTGCCTGATTGGCGGCGTGGAGCATATGGGCCACGTCCCGATGAGCCATGGCGTGGATTTTCACCCGGGTCTGAGTCGTAACGTGGCAAAAGCGGCCGGTATGATGGGGTTGACCGCCGAAATGCTGGCGCGTCTGCACGGCATCAGCCGGGAAATGCAGGACCAGTTCGCCGCGCGTTCCCACGCTCGCGCATGGGCGGCAACGCAGTCCGGCGCATTTAAAGCGGAAATCATTCCGACAGGCGGCCATGATGCCGACGGCGTGCTGAAGTCATTTAACTATGACGAAGTGATCCGCCCGGAAACGACCGTGGAAGCGCTGGCTGCATTAAGACCCGCATTCGACCCGGTGACCGGCACCGTCACGGCAGGAACTTCATCCGCGCTCTCCGACGGCGCAGCCGCCATGTTATTAATGAGCGAAAGCCGTGCCCGCGAACTGGGGCTGAAACCGCGCGCTCGCGTGCGCTCCATGGCGGTGGTCGGCTGTGACCCATCGATTATGGGTTATGGTCCGGTACCGGCATCAAAGCTGGCGCTGAAAAAGGCCGGACTGGCTACCAGCGATATCGACGTTTTTGAAATGAATGAGGCCTTTGCCGCGCAGATCCTGCCGTGCATTAAAGATCTTGGCCTGATGGAGCAGATCGACGAGAAGATCAATCTCAACGGCGGCGCGATTGCCCTGGGTCACCCGCTCGGCTGCTCCGGCGCACGTATCAGTACAACCTTGATTAACCAGATGGAGCGTAAAGACGCACAGTTCGGTCTGGCTACCATGTGTATTGGTTTAGGTCAGGGCATTGCGACGGTATTCGAGCGTGTTTGATTAAAGAGTTATCTCAAAACCATGGGTGCCAGAACAAGGCGGCAAGCGAATGGCCAATTCGTCAGGAACGAATTTGAACAGCCGAAGGCTGCCTTTGGTGAGGGACGCGGATGTCCCTTATTCATCCCGATGAACTTACCCACCGTCAGTGATTCGGGTGAATAAGCGCAGCCAACGCAGTTATGGTGACCATGGCGAAGAGAGGGGGTTTAGTTGCCGTTTTTCCCGCCTGTCAGGGGCGGGTTTTTTATTTCTGCCGTTCTCTTCCCTCTCCCTGAAGAAGAGGGCATGAGAATCAGATAAAGGCAAACGCATCGCCAAACAGGCGATCTTCGCGGGCATTGCGCTCATTGCAGAACAGCTCACGGGCAATTTTTGCCATTTCGAAGCGGCCGGCAATATAAATATCATGCTCTGCCAGAGTGCCATAGTCCTGCAGTACCGCGGTCAACACGGTGCCAGAGCGCCCACGCCACTCTTCTTCCGGCTGTTCCACCACCGGCTCAACACGCAGACCCGGGTGCTCCACGCTCAGCGCTTCCAGCTCTGCCAGATCGTAGAGATGTTTCGCTTCGCGACCGCCCCAGTACACTGCGATATCGCGGTTCGGGTTACGAGCCAGCGCCGTGAGCAGAATGGAACGCACATAGGAGAACCCGGTTCCTCCGGCGATGAGAATGAGCGGACGATCTTCGTCCTCACGCAGCCAGGCCTCACCATGCGGAATATCAACCTCGATCTCGCGCTCTTTCAGAATGCGATCCATCACCGCCATCGCATACAGGTTGAGCTCAGAGGCGCCGATATGCAGTTCAATACATTCCTGCTCCGCCGGAGTGGAAGCCATGGAGAACGGACGCTTGTCACGCTCGTCCATTACCACCATCAAATATTGACCAGCGCGGAAAGAAAACGCCGCTTCCGGCACTAATCGAACGCGATACACGGTATCGGTAATTGCCTCCACCGAGGTCACTTTACAGCTTAAGGTTGTCATGCGTCCCCTCTGTCGGGTCTATAGAGCAAAACAGCGGCGTTAGCCCCGCTTACTGTTATTTAAAGATAGCCAGCTCATCCCAGATGGCGTCAACGCGCGCCGTCACCTCAGGATCCTTCTTAATAGGACGACCCCATTCACGCTGGGTTTCGCCTGGCCATTTATTTGTGGCATCCAGCCCCATTTTTGAACCCAGGCCGGAAACCGGCGAGGCAAAATCTAGATAATCGATCGGCGTATTTTCTACCAGTACCGTATCACGAGCCGGGTCCATTCGGGTAGTAATCGCCCAGATCACGTCGTTCCAGTCGCGTGCATTAACGTCATCATCGCAGACGATCACGAACTTGGTGTACATAAACTGGCGCAGGAATGACCACACGCCCATCATGACGCGCTTGGCATGTCCGGCGTACTGTTTCTTCATCGTGACCACGGCCAGACGATAAGAGCAACCTTCCGGCGGCAGGTAGAAATCAACAATTTCAGGGAACTGCTTTTGCAGAATCGGCACGAAGACTTCGTTCAGCGCGACGCCCAGGACCGCAGGTTCATCCGGCGGGCGTCCGGTATACGTTGAATGATAAATCGCATCTTCACGCTGAGTGATATGCGTAACCGTAAATACCGGGAAATTATCCACTTCATTGTAGTAGCCGGTATGATCGCCGTACGGCCCTTCCGGCGCCATTTCACCTGGCTCAATATACCCTTCCAGCACAATTTCCGCGCTGGCCGGTACTTCAAGATCGTTGGAAATGCACTTGACCACTTCCGTTTTGGTGCCGCGTAGCAGGCCGGCAAACGCATACTCTGACAGCGTATCGGGAACCGGAGTGACGGCCCCAAGGATGGTCGCCGGGTCAGCGCCCAGCGCCACGGAAACCGGAAAACGTTCGTCCGGATGAGCCGCACACCACTCCTGAAAATCCAGCGCGCCGCCGCGATGGGAGAGCCAGCGCATGATCAGCTTGTTCTTACCAATGAGCTGCTGGCGATAGATGCCCAGGTTCTGCCGTTCCTTATGCGGACCGCGAGTAACCGTCAGTCCCCAGGTAATCAGCGGGGCAGCATCTTCTGGCCAGCAGGTCATGATCGGGATACGCGTCAAATCAACGTTGTCGCCTTCAATGATCTTTTGCTGGCAGGGTGCTCCGCGCAGGCGCTTTGTCGGCATATTCAAGACCTGCCTGAACTGCGGCAGCTTATCGAACAGATCGCGAAAGCCTTTCGGCGGTTCCGGCTCTTTCAGAAAAGCCAGCAGCTTACCCACTTCACGCAACGAGCTGACATCCTCCTGCCCCATTCCCATGGCGACGCGGCGCGGAGTGCCAAACAGATTGCACAACACGGGCATGGTGTAGCCTTTGGGGTTTTCAAAAAGCAGGGCCGGGCCGCCGGCACGTAAAGTGCGATCGGCAATTTCGGTGATCTCAAGGTGCGGATCGACCGGCAGGGATATTCTTTTCAGTTCGCCCTGCTGCTCCAGTAATGTCAGAAAGTCGCGTAGATCGTGGTATTTCATGGAGTTATTATTAACCTCTATACAGGCGGCTGATTATACGGTGTTCGCCAGCGTCATGCTGTACTTTTGTTAAATTAGAGTGAAAGAACATAGAATTTTTGATTTCACTTATATTGGCTTTCGCGATCGCCCCAGGCTTTTGTTATGCTTGCAGCTAATAGAGTGGAAAGAGTTATTATGCAAGCCTGGTATTTACTGTATTGCAAACGTGGGCAGCTTCAGCGCGCCCAGGAACACCTCGAACGACAGGCAGTGAATTGCCTGATGCCGACGATCGCACTGGAAAAAATCATCCGCGGCAAACGCACTACGGTCAGTGAACCTTTGTTCCCCAATTACCTGTTTGTCGAATTCGATCCGGAAATTATCCACACTACAACTATCAGCGCCACGCGAGGTGTGAATAACTTCGTGCGCTTTGGCGCCCAGCCAGCCACGGTACCGTCCGCGGTCATTCACCAGCTCTCTATCTATAAGCCGGAAGGCATCACCGACCCGGAAACGCCGCACGAAGGTGACTTCGTCTTGATTACCGACGGCGCGTTTGAAGGCCTGCAGGCTATCTTTAGCGAACCGGATGGTGAAGCGCGCTCCATGCTGCTGCTGAATCTGCTTAACAAACAGGTACTGCAAAGCATCAAAAATACCGACTTTCATAAAATCTGACGGTACGCTTAAAAACGGATGCCAAAGAGCGTTCTGACATTCGTGTCAGCGATCTCTTCCAGCCGCTGAGCCTCCTCCCCGCGCCATCCCGCAATACTGGCCAGAATATGCGGCAGATATACCGGTTCATTGCGCCGGGAAGCGGGCTTCGGGCTAAGGTCGCGGGGCAGCAGATACGGGGCATCCGTTTCAATCAACAGGCGTTCTGCCGGGATATCCGGCAACAGCGCGCGCAGCTCCAGTCCGCGTCGCTCGTCGCAGACCCAGCCTGTAATGCCAATATACAAACCGTGGTTCACACAGGCACGCATTTCTTCGCGGGTTCCGGTAAAGCAGTGCAGCACCGCACCAGGCAGTTTATCCAGCCAGGGCGTCAGGAGCGTCAGAAAACGTTCATGGGCATCGCGGCAGTGCAAAAAAACCGGCATAGACAGCTCGGCTGCCAGCGCCAGCTGTGCGCTGAAGGCGGCCTCTTGCTCCTGAGGAGTAGAAAAGTTGCGGTTGAAGTCCAGCCCACATTCGCCGATAGCGACGACCTCCGGCTGGCGCGCCAGCTGAAAGATAGAGTCGGCCACCGCTGCCGTCCAGCTGCTGCTCTCATGCGGATGCACGCCGGCGGTTGACCAGCAGCGGGTATAGCGATGTGCCAGCTGCCGGGCCTGCTCGCTTTCATGCAGGTTAGTCCCGGTGAACAGCATGCCGGTCACGCCCGCCGCCTGAGCGCGGGCCACGACCTCATCGCGATCGCGGGAAAACTGTGGACTGGTCAGATTGACGCCGATATCAAACATCGCTTCTCCAATATGACAACCGCCCTGACGGGCGGCTGGTTACTCTTCTTTGCTCCCCGCTTCTTCAGCGGCGGCATCCTCGTCACGCGTCAGACGTTTTCCGGTATAGAAACGCGCAAAGAAAACCCCGATCTCAAACAAGCAGTACATCGGAATCGCCAGCAGCGTTTGCGAGAAGACATCCGGCGGCGTCAGCAGCATGCCGACGACGAATGCTCCCACCAGCACGTACGGCCGCTTCTTACGCAAATCTTCCGGGGTCGTGACGCCCATCCAGCACAGCAGCACGATCGCAACCGGCACTTCAAACGAAACGCCAAAGGCGATAAACAGCGCCATGACGAAATCGAGATAGCTGCGAATATCCGTCGAGACCTGCACGCCCTCCGGCGCCGCGTGGGTCAGGAAACCAAACGCCAGCGGGAAAACGACAAAGTAGGCAAACGCCATACCGATATAGAACAGCAGCGTACTGGAAACCAGCAGCGGCATAACCAGCCGACGCTCATGTTTATACAGCGCCGGGGCAACAAACGCCCAGACCTGGTAAAGAATAACCGGCACCGACAGAATCACCGAAACCATGAAGGTCAGTTTGATCGGCGTAAAGAAAGGGGAAGCCACGTCGGTGGCGATCATCGTTGCACCCACCGGCATCTGCCGGATAAGCGGTGCGGAAACCAGCTGATAGATGTCGTTGGCGAAGTACACTAACGCCAGAAAAATGACCAGTATCGCGATGATGCTATTGATCAGGCGCTTGCGCAGCTCAATCAAATGCGAAATTAGCGGTTGAGTATCTTCTACGCCCATTTTTACGGTTTATCACTCGATGCAGGGGAGGAATCGGAAGCTGTCACGGCAACTTTTTCTTTGGCGACCGGGAGAGGGTCAGGCTGCGCAGCCGGCTGCTCTGACGCCACGCTCTCTTCTGCGGCTGGAGCGTGAACGGGCGCGCTGGCCTGATGTTCAGCCGTCGCCGGCGTAATGTCCTGGCGCTGCGCTTCACTGCCCTTCACTACCGGGTTATGAATCGTGTTCGCTTCGTCGCTCGCTTTCTCAGGATCGTGGGCGGTATAAGAACGTTTCATAGATTCAGCGGCTTCACGCAGCTCATCCATCGACGCTTTCAGCTCCGGCGTCAGGTTATCCAGGCTCGCCTTTTCCACTTTCTTCAGGCTTTCCTGGAACTCCTGCAGTTTTAGTTCCTGAGTGATCTCATTTTGTACGGTGGCCGCCAGCGATCGTAGCGTACGAATCCAGCTGGCCACCGTTTTTACCGCTACAGGCAATCGCTGTGGCCCCAGAACAATGAGGCCAATAACGAACACCAGCAGTAGTTCACTAAAACCGATATCGAACACGAATTACACCTGCTCTTTGTCGTGGCGTTTTGTCTCGTCTTTTTTCGCATCATCCGGCTTATCGGCGATCGATTTCGCCGTGAAATCTGCATCCGGAGCAGACTTTTCAGGTTTTTCATCATCGCTCATGGCCTTTTTAAAGCCTTTAATCGATGCACCCAAATCTGACCCCAGCGAGCTCAGCTTTTTCGTCCCGAAAAGCAGAACCACAATGACGACAACAATTAATAACTGCCAAATACTGATACCACCCATACACATTCCTCTATGACAGATGATGAATTATTAGGACGCATTATACACGTCATCCCACAAGCCGCCTCTTTGTCAGGCCGCTCGTATGACTTCGCGCAACAACGAATGCGCGGTGATAAAGGCGCTTCCCATCAGTGCGTTTTCCGCCAGCCAATCAGCCAGGACACCGCGCCAGCGGCCATCAGCCAGCCTGGCATCATGCCCCATTCCGGGCGGTGGATAAATAACAGCGTACCACTCAGTAACAGAACCGCGCCTATACCAAACAGATAACGGGACTGCCCCTGACGAACATGTCGCACCTGGAAGTCGCGCACGATGGTATCCACGCTGGTCTGCAGCTGTTTGCTTTGCTGCAAAGTCTGGTACACCAGCTCAGGTATTTCCGGCATTCTTTCGATCCAGAACGGCGCTTTTTCTTTAAACGCACGCACCAGCGCCGGAATGCCGACCTGATCTTTAATCCACGACTCAAGGAAAGGTTTCGCCGTTTTCCACAAGTCTAACTGAGGATAGAGCTGGCGGCCTACCCCTTCTACGTAAAGTAATGTCTTCTGCAGTAATACCAGCTGCGGCTGCACTTCCATATTGAAGCGCCGGGCGGTGTTAAACAGGTTCAGCAGCACATGACCAAACGAGATCTCAGCCAGCGGCTTCTCGAAGATCGGCTCGCAGACGGTGCGAATAGCAAACTCGAACTCTTCAACATTGGTATCCGCAGGAACCCAGCCTGAATCTACGTGCAGCTCGGCGACTTTACGATAATCGCGGTTGAAGAACGCAATGAAGTTTTCCGCCAGGTAGCGCTTATCTTCTTTGTTCAGCGACCCCACGATACCGCAGTCGATCCCGATGTACTGGGGGTTCTCCGGATGGTCGTAGCTAACAAAAATATTGCCTGGATGCATGTCTGCGTGGAAGAAGCTGTCGCGGAACACCTGGGTGAAAAAGACCTGCACGCCGCGTTCCGCCAGCAGCTTCATGTTCGTGCCCTGCGCTTCCAGCGCCTCCACGTCGGAAACCGGGATCCCGTAAATCCGCTCCATGACCATCATGTTTTCGCTACAGTAATCGGAGTAGACCTCCGGTACATATAGCATCGGGCTGTCTTCAAAGTTGCGCCGCAGCTGAATGGCGTTCGCCGATTCACGCAGCAGGTTAAGTTCATCCAGCAGCGTTTTTTCGTATTCGCGAACCACTTCCTGCGGGCGCAGGCGGCGACCGTCGGGCAGTAAACGCGGCACCCAGCGCGCGAGACGATAGATAAGCTTCATGTCCGCTTTAATCACCGGCACGATATCCGGGCGGATCACTTTGATAACGACCTCTTTACCGTTTTCTTTCAGCCGTGCGGTATGGACCTGCGCAATAGAGGCCGATGCCAGCGGTTCAATCGAGAAATCGTCAAACCAGGCCTCTACGGGAAGACCGCCCATCGCCTGTTCGATCTGCTGTTTTGCCAACCGGCCATCGAAGGGCGCTACGCGATCCTGCAGCAGCGCGAGCTGATCGGCGATTTGCGGCGGGAACAGATCGCGGCGGGTGGAGAGCATCTGGCCGAACTTGATCCACACCGGCCCCAGCTCCTGCAGCGCAAGGCGCAGACGTTCGCCGAGAGGTTGGTTTTTATGACGATTCGGCATCCAGAACAGCATCCGCCGCCCGATACGCAGCGGCAGCGTGATACGCATTTTGGGAATGAGCTCATCAAGCCCATAGCTCAAAAAGGTGCGGATAATAAGATACAGGCGCCGTAATTCTCCTGGCGTCATTTGCCCTCCAGCGTTTCCAGCCGTTTTTCCAGTGCGGAAAGCGCGCGTTCCACAGCCGCGGTCTCTTCGCCAAACCAGGCCATTTCCAGCGGCCCAGGCGCCATACGCCACTCTTCGGTCAGCGCTTCAGCGACATACCGCTGCTGACGCTGAGCGCCGTGCAGCAGAAAACGAGCTCCGGAGCGAAAGACCTTACTGACCCCTTCCGCAACGATATCGCCGGTGTAAGGCGCCAGCAGCTCAGCCGGATCGAATTCCGCCAGGTCACATAGCGCCACCGTGTTCTGCACCACCTGCAGGTCGCCCTGCACTTCCAGATCACCGCTGCGAATAAGCGCCGTGAGCTGTTGACGGTTGCGCAGCTGTGGCAGCACGCTGAGACGAGTAATGACGGTACAGTCGGCATCGCCTTCCCAGGTCCCCAGCACATCCACCTGACGCTCGCTGAAGACCAGCACAACCGGCGTCGACAGCTCCTTCAGCTCAACGCGCAGCACCTTCCCCAGCAGACGCTGGCGAGCAGGTTTTAACGCTTTGTCGCGCCAGAGAAAGGTATTGAGGGCGGTTTCAATGCCAGCGGTAACCAGTGGTTTGAAAGGCATGCGATCCCTCCTGTCAGAACTTATAACCGCGGTGCAACGCAACGATACCAGCCGTCAGGTTGTAGTAGTCGACGTTTTCGAAACCGGCGTCCTGCATCATGGCTTTCAGGGTGTCCTGATTCGGGTGCATACGAATAGATTCCGCCAGGTAGCGATAGCTTTCACCGTCTTTGGCAACCAGTTCCCCTACGCGCGGCAGCACGTGGAAGGAGTAGGCATCATAGGCTTTGCTGAGCGGCTCAATAATCGGTTTCGAGAACTCGAGCACCAGCAGACGACCGCCCGGCTTCAGGACGCGATACATTGAACGCAGCGCCTTTTCTTTATCGGTGACGTTACGCAGGCCAAATGAAATCGTGATGCAGTCAAAAGTGTTGTCGGCAAACGGCAGCGCTTCTGCGTTAGCCTGAACGTATTCAACGTTGCCGACGATGCCGATGTTGCGCAGCTTTTCGCGCCCCATTTTCAGCATAGAGTCGTTGATATCTGCCAGCATGACGCGCCCCGTGTCACCCACCAGGCGAGAGAACTTCGCCGTCAGGTCGCCGGTACCGCCGGCCAGGTCCAGAACGGTCTGTCCACGGCGTACGCCGCTGCAATCGATGGTGAAACGCTTCCACAAACGATGAATACCGAACGACATCAGATCATTCATAACATCATATTTTGCGGCCACAGAATGGAATACATGTGCCACCATGTCCGCCTTCTGCTCTTTGGCTACCGTCTGAAAACCAAAGTGCGTCGTTTCTTGTGAATCCTCAACCATCTCAATGCCTGCTTATCAAGAAAATGTTCGCCGAGTGTAACAGATTCAGCGCATTTCCCATACGGTTCAACGCGGCATAGAGGACTCGCCGGACATCGTCTCATCGGCCGGATCGGAGGTAAATTCGTTATCTTCAAGCGCTTTTTCGTCTTCTTCAGAACGATATTCGTCATCCTGAGCCGTTGCCTGATCGACTAAATCAGGATTAATCCCGCGCTTCACTTCAACGCCAAGACCGCGGAACGCTTCTGCCTGCACCAGCAGATTTCCGCGCCCGGAAGCAAGCTTTTTCATCGCCTGGCGATAGTTATCCTGGGCTTTATCCAGGCTCTGCCCGATGGCGGACATATCATCAACGAACAGTCGCATTTTGTCGTACAGACGACCTGCGCGCTCAGCGATTTTCTGCGCATTGCGGCTTTGATGTTCATAACGCCAGAGATTGGCAATCGTCCGCAGCGCCACCAGCAGCGTCGTCGGACTGACCAGCATAATGTTGTTCTTCAGCGCTTCGCTGATAAGTTCAGGCTGGCGGTCGATAGCCAGCAGGAAAGCCGGCTCCACGGGAATAAACATCAGCACATAGTCGAGCGAGCGCAGGCCCGGCAGCTGTTGATAATCTTTACGTCCGAGCAGGCGAATATGGTTACGCACCGAGGCGATATGCTCCTGCAGCGCCGCCTCGCGGGTGTAGTCATCTTCGGCATTGAAATAGCGTTCGTAGGCCACCAGCGTCATTTTGGCATCAATGACCACGTCTTTCCCCTGCGGCAGGCGAACGATGACATCGGGCTGCATGCGCGAACGACCTTCTGTTTCGATGCTGACCTGGGTCTGGTATTCATACCCTTCGCGTAGCCCGGAAGCTTCCAGCACGCGGGTTAGCACCACCTCTCCCCAGTTACCCTGCGTTTTGTTATCCCCTTTCAACGCCCGGGTCAGGTTCAACGCCTCCTGCGCCATCTGCGCGTTCAGCTGCTGCAGATTGCGGATCTCATGGGCCAGCGTATGCCGCTCACGCGCCTCCTGGCCAAAACTGTCCTGCACCTGGCGGCGGAAACCGTCCAGCTGTTCACGCAGCGGCGTCAGCAGGCCATGTAAACTCTGCCGGTTCTGTTCATCGACGCGCCGGTTGCTGTGTTCGAAAATGCGGTTTGCCAGGTTTTCAAACTGCTCGCTCAGACGCTGTTCGCTGTTCACCATCTGGCGGATTTTATCCTCGGCGTGGATCCGGGTAGATTCAAGGCGGGTGGTGACTTCGCGGAGATCGGCCTCCAGAGAGCTATTGATATCACGCAGGCTGCGCAGTTCGTTATTCAGCAACTCACATTCATCGCGCCAGTGGGCCTCCTGCACCAGCTGCTGGCGCGCGGCGCTGAGCTCGATATCCAGTTCACGGCGCTCCTCGATAAGGTCGGCGCGAATTTGGTCAGCTTTGGCTTTGGTCGCCAGCCACCCTGCGACCAGCCCTACGGCCAGCGCCACGATGGCACTTATCACAATCGAGATATCCACAACGCCCCCTGCGGCAACAACTTACGGCACAAAAATAGAATTGTGCTGTACAAACGTCCAGTTTAAAAGAGATTTCCTGCGAGGCGCAGCGCAAAAAAGAAAGGCCGGAAGATCCGGCCCTGGGTGGAGAGGCGAGGAATTACAGCAGACGGCGAGCCGCTTCGACGACGATTTTTACCGCGTGGCTTTCGGTTTGCTTCATGGTTTCCGCGTTCGGAATTTCCTGCTGGGTACGGTTGACGATAACCCCGGCAACCATCCCGGCACGCAGCCCCTGGCTGGCACACATGGTCAGCAGAGTCGCAGACTCCATCTCGTAGTTCATGACCCCCATTGACTGCCACTCTTCCATAGAACCTTTAAAACGGCTGACCACGCGACCGGAGAAGGTGTCGTAGCGCTCCTGGCCCGGGTAGAAGGTGTCAGATGATGCGGTCACGCCGATATGGGTGGTCGCGCCGATCGATTTGGCCGCTTCAACCAGCGCAGTGGTGCAGGCAAAGTCAGCCACGGCCGGGTATTCCATCGGCGCAAAGTGCAGACTCGCGCCATCGAGACGTACGGATGCGGTGGTAACCAGCACGTCACCGACGTTAATGTGTGGCTGGATAGCGCCGGTGGTGCCGATACGCAGGAAGGTACGAATCCCCAGCTGCGCCAGTTCTTCAACGGCGATGGACGTTGACGGGCCGCCGATACCGGTAGAGCAGACAATGACCGACTTGCCATCCAGTTCGGCACGCCAGGAGGTAAATTCGCGGTGAGATGCCAGCTTGACCGGCTTATCCATCAGCGCGGCGATCTTTTCCACACGCTCCGGATCGCCAGGGACGATAGCCAGCGTAGCCCCTTGTAAATCGTTTTTGGTGAGGCCGAGATGAAAAACATCAGACTTAGACATAAAAAACTCCTCTGTGGGTCGAATTATCAGCAGAAGCAAAACGGTACTTTACAGAAGCTACCCGCTTAGTTTTGTGACAAAAATCACCATGAACAAAAATCATTGCAATGATTTTCCATCAAAAAGTGATAAACATCACATTAACAAGTTATATTCATCGTGTCTGAACAAAAGATAGCCTGTTTCAGGCACTGTGCTTTGTTAACGTCCGGTCGATAGCGTCTATAGTTATCGATGCGCTAATAAATAAGGGTACGGAGAATACCATGACCACAACCAAGCAACCTGGCTTTGCGCCTGCAGCCACGCCGCACGCTTCTACCGCCGTTCATACCTCGGAGGAGAGCATCATCACAGGCGAAACGTCGATCCCCACTCAGGGAGAGAACATGCCGGCCTATCATGCTCGTCCGAAGAACGCCGATGGCCTGCTGCCGGTCGTTATCGTTGTTCAGGAAATTTTCGGCGTCCATGAACATATCCGCGACATTTGCCGCCGTCTGGCGCAGGAGGGATATCTGGCTATCGCACCAGAGCTCTACTTCCGCCAGGGCGATCCGAATGACTATACCGATATCCCCACCCTGTTCCAGGAGCTGGTCAGCAAAGTGCCGGATGCGCAGGTGCTGGCCGACCTCGACCATGTCGCCAGCTGGGCCGCACGCCACGGAGGCGATGCTCATCGTCTGCTGATCACCGGCTTCTGCTGGGGTGGACGCATTACCTGGCTTTATGCCGCCCATAACCCGCAGCTAAAAGCCGCCGTCGCCTGGTACGGAAAGCTGGTCGGGCAGAAAACCCTGAACTCAGCGAAATATCCGGTGGATATCGCCGTTGATCTCAACGCGCCGGTGCTGGGGTTGTACGGTGGCAAAGACGCCAGCATTCCACAGGATACGGTGGAAACCATGCGTCACGCGCTTCGCGCGGCCAACGCCAAAGCGGAGATCATCGTCTACCCGGAAGCCGATCACGCCTTTAACGCCGATTATCGCGCCAGCTATCATGAAGAATCGGCCAAAGACGGCTGGCAGCGTATGCTGGCATGGTTTGCGCAGTATGGCGGGAAGCGCGCGTAAGCCGCTATCGGTTGCCGATATGGCGGTTAATCATATCGGCGATCGTTCCGTCACTCTTCCATGCCGCCAGACAACCACAGACAAATTCATAGTGCTGTAGCCGGTTTCGGGGAACGCAAATCGCTTGCTGTATCTGGCTGAAACTATCAGGCAGGAGGCGAAACTGGGGATATTCCCGCGCCACGCTGGCAAGCGGCTGACGGATCCCGGCAACCATCTCCCCTTCCCCGGCGATAAACGCGCGGATCGCCTCCTGGGAGGTAGCGTACTGCTGCATCGCCGCATGGCGTAGCGTTCGAATCAGATACAGTTCATAGGCCGCCCCTCTCCCGACGTTAATCGTTACTCCCGGGCGATCCATCGCTTGTACGGAGTGAATATCGCTGTCGTTTCTGACCAGCACTGAACTTTCAATCGTGACATACGGCGGGGTGAAGCACAGTTTGTCTTCACGAGCGGGATCAATCGCCAGGAAAGCAATATCCCACTGCTCCAGCAAAGCTACATCAACCACTTTCCCGGCCGTCGGCCAGGTCACAAATCGCGCCTCGCAACCGCATTCCGCGGCCAGTTTTTTGGCTAACTCGGCGGTGATGCCACCCGGGGTATTATCCGGCAATAACGTGGCGAGAACCGGGTTCCCCAGATTAATAGCAAAACATAAGGACCGCTGCGGATCGTCGAGTCTGGTCATCATTCTCCCCCGGAAATGTCTGTGCTTGCTCAGTGCAGCTAAGCGTAGCCCAGCCGCAGGCACTCCGCAGGTTAGACGGGACATTTGCCAGCACGAAAGAGAAAAGAAAAAGAGAAAAGAAGAGGAGGCCTGGGCCTCCTCCGGGACGAGGGTTAACGGAGTTATGCCTGACGCAGATTCTGCGCGGCTTTCACCATGTTAGCCAGCGCGGCGCGGGTTTCCGGCCAGCCGCGAGTTTTCAGGCCACAGTCCGGGTTGACCCACAGACGCTCTGCCGGGATACGCTGCGCCGCTTTCTCCAGCAGTGCTTCAATCCACTCCACGCTCGGAACGTTCGGCGAATGGATGTCATACACGCCCGGTCCGATTTCGTTCGGGTATTCGAACTCTTCAAACGACTCCAGCAGCTCCATGTCAGAACGCGAGGTTTCAATGGTGATCACGTCCGCATCCAGCGCGGCAATCGAATCCATGATGTCGTTGAACTCGCAGTAGCACATATGGGTGTGGATCTGGGTATCATCCCGCGCCACCGCGGCATTGATCCGGAAGGCTTCCACGCCCCACTGCAGATAAGCATCCCAGTCGCTACGCTTGAGCGGCAGTCCTTCACGCAGCGCCGGCTCATCAATCTGGATGATACCGATACCGGCCGCCTCCAGATCCGCCACTTCGTCACGCAGCGCCAGCGCAATCTGTTTGGCGATGGTTTCGCGACTGACGTCTTCACGCGGGAATGACCAGCAAAGAATCGTCACCGGACCGGTCAGCATGCCTTTCACCGGCTTGTCGGTCAGCGACTGGGCAAACTTCGCCCACTCAACGGTGATTGCTTCCGGGCGACTGACATCCCCGATGACCACCGGCGGCTTCACGCAGCGGGAGCCGTAGCTCTGTACCCAACCGTTTTGCGTGAAGATGAACCCGTCGAGATGCTCACCGAAGTACTCCACCATGTCGTTACGCTCGGCTTCGCCGTGAACCAGAACATCTAGCCCTAAACGTTCCTGCTCAACAATCGCCTGCTTGATATGCTCCGCAATACCGGTGCGATAGTGGTTGGCATCGAGATTGCCTTTTTTGAAGTCCAGACGCAGGCCACGGATCTCGGTAGTCTGTGGAAAAGAGCCGATGGTCGTGGTCGGCCACGCCGGTAGATTGAAGCGCGTACGCTGCGCCCTGGCGCGTTCAGCATATGGGCTGTTGCGCTGGCTGTCCTGAGCGGTAATGGCCGCCAGACGTTTTTCTACCGCCGCATTATGTACGCGGGTAGAGTGACGGCGAGCCTGAATCGGCGCGCTCCATTCAACCAGTTTTGCGGTCTCGCCGCTATTCAGCGCATCGCGCAGCAGGGCCAGCTCGGTACATTTCTGCAGGGCAAAAGCGAACCAGCTTTTCACTTCCGCATCGAGACGGGTTTCCACGCTCAGGTCGATCGGGCTGTGCAGCAGGGAGCATGAGGTCGCGATCCACAGCGCACGCTGGCCGACGATGTCTTTAATTTGCGCATACTTCTCCGTCAGATCGGCGCGCCAGACGTTACGGCCGTTGATCAGGCCCGCAGAGAGCAGCCAGTCGGCTGGCAGACGCCGGTGCAGATCGGCCGCATCATCTTTACCGTGAACCAGGTCAACGTGCAGACCCTGTACCGGCAGCGCGGTGATGGTGTCGAGGTTGGCGGTGATGCCTTCAAAGTAGGTGGTCAGCAGCAGCTTAACCTGACCTGCGAGCGCGTCATACGCCGGTTTGAACGCCTCCAGCCACGCCTGCGGCAGTTCTAGCACCAGAGCCGGCTCGTCAATCTGTACCCACTCGATGCCGCGTTTTGCCAGCTCTGCCAGCACCTGCTGGTAAACCGGCAGGATATCCTTCAGCAGGCTCAAACGGTCAAACTGTTCGCCTTTGACTTTGCCCAGCCACAGATAAGTGACCGGCCCCAACAGGACAGGTTTAACCTTATGACCAAGCGCCAGCGCTTCGTCCACTTCATCCAGCAGCTGGGTCCAGGTCAGTTTGAACGACTGCCCTTTTACAAACTCTGGCACCATGTAGTGATAGTTGGTGTTAAACCATTTGGTCATTTCTGCCGCTGCCGCCGGTTCGCCGGTCGGCGCACGGCCGCGGCCAATGCGGAACAGGGTATCGATATCAACCGAGCCATCTTTGTTCTGATGACGAGCCGGCACGTTACCCAGTAGCAGGCTGGTAGTCAGAACATGGTCGTACCAGGCGAAATCACCCACCGGCAGCAGGTCAACGCCCGCCTGCTTCTGCTGCTCCCAGTGACGGGCGCGCAGCTCGCGGCCCACCGCCAGCAGTTCTTCGCGGGTTGAGTTACCCGCCCAGTAGCTCTCTTGCGCTTTTTTCAGCTCGCGACGTAGACCAACGCGAGGGAAACCGAGGGTGTGATTAATAATTGTCATTTTTTGAGCCTCATGATTGCAATCCGAAAGATTTCGGATTCAGGGAAGGCGGCAAACTTGCTCATCCCCAGGAGCTTACTGAAGTAAGTGACCGGGGTGAGGAAGTGCGGCCAACGCACCATAAATTCGAAAGATAAAGGATTTAGACGTCCAGATGTTTACACATCCATAATTGGCGGTTACTGTATATTCCTCAAGCGCAAATTATTCATGCCGAAGTGAAGGACTTTCATGATCGAAATAAAACACCTGAAAACGCTACAGGCGTTGCGGAATAGCGGGTCGCTGGCAGGCGCTGCGGCAGCTCTGCATCAAACTCAGTCCGCCCTGTCTCACCAGTTCAGCGATCTGGAACAACGCCTTGGCTTCCGCTTGTTTGTGCGTAAAAGTCAGCCTCTGCGCTTCACCCCACAGGGGGAGATCCTGCTCCAGCTGGCAAACCAGGTTCTGCCGCAAATCAGCCGCGCGCTGCAGGACTGCCACGAGCCGCAGCAAACCCGTCTGCGCATCGCTATCGAGTGTCATAGCTGTATACAGTGGTTGACCCCGGCGCTGGAGAGTTTCCGCGCCCGCTGGCCGCATGTCGAAGTGGATTTTCAGTCCGGCGTAACCTTTGACCCGCAGCCAGCTCTGCAGCAAAGCGAGCTGGACCTGGTCATGACCTCCGATATCCTGCCGCGTAGCGGCCTGCACTATTCGCCTATGTTCGATTTTGAAGTTCGCCTGGTGCTGGCGCCGGAGCATCCGCTGGCAGCGAAAACGCGCATCTCGCCGGAAGATCTGGCATCGGAACTGCTGTTGATTTATCCGGTTCAGCGCGGTCGCCTGGATATCTGGCGCCACTTCCTGCAGCCGGCCGGCATCAGCCCGCAGCTCAAAAGCGTCGACAATACCCTGCTGTTAATTCAGATGGTCGCCGCGCGGATGGGCATCGCCGCCCTGCCGCACTGGGTGGTGGAAAGTTTTGAGCGCCAGGGCCTGGTCGTCACCAAAACCCTGGGCGAAGGACTGTGGAGCCGACTGTACGCCGCGGTACGCGACGGCGAGCAGCGCCAGCCGGTCACCGAAGCGTTTATTCGCTCAGCGCGGAATCACGCTTGCGATCATTTGCCGTTTGTCCGGAGTGCGGAGCGACCCAACGGCGATGGACCCACAGTGAGGCCAGGATCACCAGAGCTCCTGTAATAAAGCTCGGCCAGTGGGGCTGTTCTTGCCAGATGGCAAGGTTAACCAGCAGCCCGGCGGGGACATGCACGTTATTCATAATGCCCAGCGTTCCGGCATCCACCTGCGTGGCCCCGTAGTTCCACATAAAGTACCCCAGCCCCGACGCTGCCACGCCCAGCCAGACCAGGACACCCCACTGTAGGGTTGTGGTTGGCAGCCTCTGCGGATTGCCCAGCATAAACCAGGCCGCCACTGCCACCAGGAAAGCCCCCATATAGAACCACGCAAACGCGTTGTGCTGCGGCATAGGACGTAGCTCCATCAGCCGCTTATAGCCCACCATTCCGATAGCAAAGCTAAGGTTCGACAGCTGAACCAGCAGCAGCCCCGTCCAGAAATGATCGCTCACTTTGTCATAGCGAATAATGGCCGCGCCCAGCACCGCCAGCCCCGCGCTCAGCAGATATCCCCAGCGGAGCTTGCGTCCGCTGAGCAGATCGTAAATCAGCGTGATATAAAGCGGCGTAAAGACGGTAAACAGCAGGAATTCAGACACCGTCAGGTACACATAGGCGCGGAATGCCAGCAGGTACATGATGCCAAGCTGCATAGCGCCGACCAGCATGTAGAGCACGATAGTACGCGGCGATTGCCCGCGGGTACGCAGAAACGGCAGAAACACCAGTGCCGCCAGCCCCACGCGCATTAGCACGGAAAAGTAGCTATCGACGCTGCCAGCCAAGTATTCGCCTATCAGGCTAAAGGAAAAAGCCCACAGGATAGTGGTAATAATCAGTAGCGCCACAATGAATGTCTCTCAGGAAGAAGAGCACTCATTGTAGCGGAGAGTCAGGTTGACGACTGGGCAATAAACAAACAGTCGTCAATCTTTATCAGGCGAGATAGAGCTTACGCAGATAGTGCGGCACCGCATCGTCAGCGTTGCTGCCGATCACTTCCAGATCCGGATGCAGGTCTTTCAGCCGCTGGTGAGCATTCTGCATAATGCAGCCTTTTCCCGCCATCGACAGCATTTCTGCGTCGTTCATGCCATCACCAAAAGCGATGCAGTCTTTCAGGCGATAGCCCAGCATTTTAGCGACCGCTTCCAGCGCATGCCCCTTCGACACGCCACCGGCCATCACTTCCAGACAGGTCAGCGTGGAGAAGCTGACGTTCACGCGATCGCCCCAGCGGGCGTTGATCGCCTGCTCCAGCGGCAGCAGATGCTCATGATCCTCGCAGGTGAAAAACACTTTGCTGATCCCCTGCGGATCAAGCTCGCCCGCTTCGTAGAGCTGATAGTTGAAGACGGCCTCTTTGAAAAAACGCATCTCTTCCGGGCGGTGGCGGTTCATATACCACTCATCTTCGCGGTAGACGTTGGTCACCACTTTCGGGTCATTGCGCATCATTTCAAACAGATCGGCCGCAATGTCGCGGTCAAGGTTATGGGCAAAGATCTGTTTCCCCTCGCCGTCGTGCACGCGCGCGCCGTTGGAGGTGATCATGTAGGACCGGATGCCGAGATTATCGCGAATCTGACCGACATCGATGTAATGACGACCGGTGGCAAAGACAAAATCGATCCCGCGCGCGGTCAGCAGCTGCAGCGTCTCTTTTGCGTAGGGAGTTAAGTAGTGATCGGGAGAAAGCAGCGTGCCATCTAAGTCAGACGCAACAACCTGGTACATAAAAATTTTAACCTCTAAGCAGGGCGACGAGCGTTTTCGTCGGATTCATTGTGTCGACTGAAAAAATCGACGATGGCATTCAGCGCGACTGAGCGCATGGCGTCCTTTTCAAAAAGGATCTCATGGTATGCCCCTTCTATAACAAGCGGCTTATTACCTTCGCAGGGCCGACCTGCCGCGGCACGGAGTTCGCAGTAGCGTTCGTGCATGCGGTTATCGACTACGCGTTCTTCTTCTGCCTGCAATAACAATGTGGGAGTGGTGTCTTTCTCTACGCCCGCCAGCGCCTCTTCACCTGCGAGGATCCCCTCACGCACCCAGTGGTAGGTTGGCCCGCCGACGCGCAGCTGTGGTTCATCGGCATAGAAGCGCAGATTACGACGATAGCGTTGGCGACTGTGCGTCAGCACGTTGACCGAAAAGGGCAGCGCCCGCCAGCGACCGGTACCCAGCGCATACTCTTCACGAATGCGCTGATGGCCCTCAGCCCAATCGAGAATATGGCGTACCATCCAGTCCGGGAAACGCATGACGATACCGAACATAGGCGCGCACAGCGCAATAGCGTCGCAATGCTGCTGGTGACGCTGCAAAAACAGCGTCGCAATGGCGCCCCCCATCGAATGGGCGAGGATAAACCTTTTTCGCCAGTGGCCGGGGGCAACTTCCTGCTGCCAGAGCGCAGCCAGATCGTCAACATAATCGCTAAAGCGCACCACGTGGCCGCGATGGCTGTCGGTCAATATTCGCCCGGAACGCCCCTGGCCGCGATGGTCGATAATCATCACGTCGAAACCGCTGTGGAACAGATCGTAAGCCAGCTCGGCGTATTTCACATAGCTTTCAATACGCCCCGGACAGATGACCACGACCCGATCGTTTTCTTTGGCGCAAAAGCGAACAAAACGGACCGGGACATCATCAACGCCCCTGAATTCCGCCTCTTCCCGCTGATGCCAGAAATCGGTAAGTGGCCCCATCGTAAAAGCCGCAAACGCGTTTTCTCGTGTATCCCAATCCTTTTGCTGCCGAAACATCGGGCTTACACCCCTGTTAACCACTGAAAATCGTTTTTTTAGCGCGCATCACACAATGCTTACGCAATAGCGTATTGTGGCATAAAAACAGACAACCAGGGAGTTTCTCATGACGTTCGAGTGGTGGTTCGCCTATCTGCTGACATCCATTATCCTCAGCCTGTCGCCAGGTTCCGGGGCCATTAATACCATGACGACCTCGATCAACCACGGCTACCGCGGTGCGGCCGCCTCGATTGCCGGATTACAAACCGGACTGGCGATTCATATCGTCCTTGTTGGTATCGGCCTGGGAACGCTGTTTTCCCGCTCGGTGCTGGCCTTCGAGGTGCTGAAGTGGGCCGGGGCGGCCTATCTTATCTGGCTGGGTATTCAGCAATGGCGCGCGGCGGGATCGCTCAATCTCAATACCCTGGCAAAGGCGCAAACGCGTGGAAAACTGTTCCAGCGCGCGGTTTTCGTCAACCTGACCAACCCGAAAAGCATTGTCTTTCTGGCGGCCCTGTTCCCGCAGTTTATCGTGCCGCATCAGCCGCAGGTCATGCAGTATCTGGTTCTCGGCGTTACCACGATTGCGGTGGATATCATCGTGATGATTGGCTACGCGACGCTGGCGCAGCGTATTGCGGCATGGATTAAAGGACCGAAACAGATGAAGGCGTTGAACAAAGTCTTCGGATCGTTGTTTATGCTGGTGGGCGCGCTGTTGGCTTCCGCACGCCATGCCTGAGGCGAGAACCCCGGTTTGCCTTCAGCAAACCGGGAAAACCAGCGCTTAGCGCGAAATGATCAGATGAATACCGAAACCGGCGAACAGCGTTCCGGCAATGCCGTCGATCCATTTTGCCATCCGCTGGTAACCACGACGCATAGCCGGTAAGGCAAACAGGCTGGCCACGACGGTAAACCAGGCCAGCGTTTCCAGAACGATCAGCAGGAAAATCCCCCAGCGCTCGCCCGTGCCGACGTTATCGCCGACAAAGAGTGAGAAGACGGAACCAAAATAGATAATCGCCTTCGGGTTAGCGAGGTTGGTCAGCAGCCCTTTCAGGAAGCTACGGCCACTGCGGGCCAGCTCGACCTGCGGCTCCGGCGCCGGCGCATCGCTTTTCTTCAGCGCACCGCGCAGCATCTGATAGCCCATCCAGCACAAGTATAAGCCGCCGCCGACCATAATAATGGTGTGCAGCCAGGCCATTTTTTCGATAATCAGGTGCAGGCCAAGCAGCGCGACGCCCGCCCAGACCATGACGCCACAGGTAATCCCCAGCACGCCCATCAATGCCTCTTTACGAGAACGGCTAACGGCGGTCTGAGAAACAAAGAAAAAGTCCGGACCTGGACTCATCAGCGCAATGATATGCACCAGCGCGACGGTGAGGAAAAGCATCAGCATGATTGAACCCTAATCTATCGGCAATTTGGATCGCAGGAATATAGTGAAGACCGAAACTATCCTGACACTTTTTCGTCCGGCTGACTACTCATCTTCACCATCAATGTGCGCGCGGATCAGCGCCATAAACTCTTTCCCGAAACGCTCCAGTTTTCGCGTTCCCACGCCGTTCACGCTCAGCATCTCGCCGGCGGTTATCGGCGACTGCTCCGCCATTTCGATCAGCGTCGCATCGTTAAATACAACGTACGGCGGGATATTTTCTTCATCGGCAATCGCTTTACGCAGCTTGCGCAGCTTGGCGAACAGCTTGCGGTCGTAATTGCCGCCGAAGGATTTTTGCATCGCCTTCGGCTTCAGCGCCACGATACGCGGAACGGCGAGCTGCAGCGGAACCTCGCCACGCAGCACGGGACGCGCGGCTTCGGTCAGCTGCAGCGCCGAATGCTGGGCGATGTTTTGCGTGACCAGGCCAAGATGAATCAGCTGACGAATCACGCTCACCCAGTGTTCATGGCTCTGTTCGCGACCGATGCCGTATACCGGCAGCTTGTCATGCGCCATTTCGCGGATACGCTGATTATTCGCCCCGCGCAGCACCTCCACCACATAGCCCATGCCAAAGCGCTGATTCACGCGGTAAATGGTCGAGAGTGCCTTACGCGCATCCATTAATCCGTCGTACTGCTTCGGCGGATCGAGGCAGATATCACAGTTGCCGCATGCTTCCTGGCGCCCTTCGCCAAAATAGTTCAGCAGTACCAGACGGCGGCAGGTTTGCGCTTCGGCAAAAGCGCCCATCGCGTTCAGCTTATGGCGTTCAATATCCTGCAGCGGCCCGGCGGGTTTCTCCTCCAGACAGCGACGCAACCACGCCATATCGGCCGGATCGTAAAACAGCATCGCTTCCGCCGGCAGGCCATCGCGACCGGCGCGACCGGTTTCCTGATAGTAGGATTCAATATTACGGGGAATGTCGAAGTGCACCACGAAGCGGACGTTGGGTTTATTGATCCCCATGCCGAAAGCTACCGTGGCCACCACGATTTGCAGATCGTCGCGTTGAAATTTCTCCTGCACATCCGCACGAACGTCGTTCTCCAGCCCGGCATGGTAGGCAGCCGCGCTGATTCCACGGCTTTGCAGTCGAGCGGCGGTATCTTCCACTTTCGAACGGCTGTTGCAGTAGATAATGCCCGATTTGCCGCGCTGGTCCTGCACGTAGCGCATCAGCTGATCGAGCGGTTTAAACTTCTCCATCAGCATGTAGCGGATGTTCGGACGGTCGAAGCTGCTGACCTGAATCAGCGGGTCATTCAACCCCAGCAGGCGAACGATATCGCGGCGGGTGGTGTCATCGGCGGTGGCGGTGAGCGCCATAAACGGGATCTGCGGCACGCGCTGGCGCAGCTGGCCCAGGGCAGCATATTCCGGCCGGAAATCATGTCCCCACTGGGAAATACAGTGCGCTTCATCCACCGCCACCATTGCCAGGTTCCAGTGGCTGAGATGCTCAAGGAAGTTATCCAGCATCAAGCGTTCGGGGGCGATATACAGCAGGCGAATCTGCCCACTGCGACAGCCGGCCATGACTTCCTGCTGCTGTTCGCGGCTCTGGGTCGAGTTAAGACAGGCAGCGGCCACGCCGTTCGCCAGCAGCTGGTCGACCTGATCTTTCATCAGCGAGATCAGCGGCGATACCACCACCGTCAGGCCGCCCAGCACCAGCGCGGGCACCTGATAGCACAGCGATTTGCCGCCGCCGGTGGGCATTACGACCAGGCAGTCACGCCCGCCCAGCGCCGTATCGATAATGGTTTCCTGGCCTGGGCGAAACTGCTGGTAGCCGAAGGTTTCCTGTAAAACCTGCTTTGCCAGCAATGTTTGATTCAATACTTCCGCCTGCGCCACGTTGACCCCGTCTGCCTGAAAAGAAAACAGGCGCTATTTTCAGCGCCAGTGAGCCAGAGTGCAACGATTAAAACAGATCGTTGAGCGTCACACCGACGCCAACCCGGGTCTGGTTAAAGTTATAATCAATGAGCGACTCGCCATAACCGCTGTAGACCTGGGTGTAGAAACGCACGTGGCGGGTGATCGGATAGCTGACGCCGAGCTCTGCGCCGCCATAACCGCTGTTCCAGTTATATTGCCCCTGGGCGCTCAGGATAGCGTCACCGAGTTGATAACCAACCTTCAGGCGGTAATAGCCCATATATTTCGTGATATCCGGATTATCGTTGGTGCTCCCGACAACGTACCAGGGCTTCACCTCCACCAGCCAGTTGCCATTTTGCGCCATCAGGCGGGCATACAGGCGGTTCCAGCTGCGGGAAGTGGGATCCGAGCGGCCGTTAGAATCGTGGTTGTAACCCATTTCGACATCACGCAACGTCCAGCCGGCAAGCTGGTAATCCGTCGCAAAACCCAGGAACAGCTGCGGTTCATAGTTGGTTTCACGAAACGGCGCGGACTCTTTGCTGTTGGAGAGCTGCCACCAGGACTTCTGCGTATAGGAAGCCCCGAGCAGCGAGTTCTCGCCGAGGATCCCTCGCCACAGCGGAAACGCCAGACTGAGCTGGAATTTCACTTCGTCCTTGCGGGCATTTTCCGCCCAGTCATAGCTGGAGATCGCTTCCTTGTTGATATCGCTACTCCACGTATAGAGCAGGTAGTTGCTCTCGTAGGGATACAGCAAGAAAGGATTATCATGGTCCTGCAACAGGTTAGCGATAATGCTACCGCGTACCGCAGGGGTATCATGAACAGGATGACTAACCGGCGCATCCTGCGCCAAAACGCCAGCCGGAAGCGCGCTCAGCGCTAACAGCCAGGCCAAAGAGATACGCATTACTGTTCTCCTGAATGAGTGATTATTATTTCTGTTTTACCCGGCATCATTCTACCTGTTTACGGGCTCCCCGCCCGGTTATCCGTTCTGAAAGTGGAAATCACCGTTTTAGAAGCATAAAATCAACATTTCATTAACGAATGGATACAATCGTCATGTCTGAACTCACAGCCGAAGCCGCCCTTAAGCTGGTGGGAGAAATCTTTGTCTACCACATGCCTTTTAATCGCGCCTTAGGACTGAAGCTGGAGCGTTACGAAAAAGAGTTTGCTCAGCTCAGCTTTAAAAACCAGCCTATGATGGTTGGCAACTGGGCGCAAAGTATTCTGCATGGCGGGGTCATCGCCTCCGCGCTGGATGTGGCCGCAGGGCTGGTGTGCGTGGGCAGTACGCTGACCCGGCATGACACCATTAATGAAGAAGAGTTACGCCAGCGGCTGTCGCGGATGGGGACCATCGATCTGCGCGTTGATTATCTGCGCCCTGGGCGCGGCGAGCACTTTACCGCCACCAGCAGCCTGTTGCGTGCCGGGAATAAGGTCGCGGTCGCCCGCGTGGAGTTGCATAACGAAGATCGGGTCTATATCGCCAGCGCCACGGCGACGTATATGGTGGGTTGATCGCGGTAAATAAAGTAACATCGTTGTTTTGGCGTAACGGATTTTACCGATGGATGCAAAACAAACGCGGCTGGGGGTGATGCTGGCTCTTGCCGCCTATTTTATCTGGGGCATCGCACCTGCCTACTTCAAACTTATCTACTATGTTCCCGCCGATGAAATCCTGACGCATCGCGTGATCTGGTCATTCTTTTTTATGCTGGCGTTAATCAGCCTCAGCCACCAGTGGCCGCAGGTGAAAAAACTGCTGCATATGCCGCGCAAGATTTTCCTGCTGGCGCTGTCGGCGGTGCTGATTGGCGGTAACTGGCTGCTCTTCATCTGGGCGGTGAATAACCACCACATGCTGGAGGCCAGTCTCGGCTACTTCATTAACCCGCTGGTGAATATTGTGCTGGGGATGATTTTCCTCGGCGAGCGTTTTCGCCGCATGCAGTGGCTGGCGGTGCTGCTGGCCGTGTGCGGTGTGCTGGTACAGCTGTGGACCTTTGGTTCGCTGCCGGTTATCGGCCTTGGGCTGGCCTTCAGCTTTGCCTTTTACGGGCTGCTGCGTAAAAAGATCGCCGTGGATGCGCAAACCGGAATGTTAGTTGAAACCCTGTGGCTCCTGCCGGTCGCCGCCGTATACCTGTTTGCCATCGCCGACAGCCCAACCAGCCATATGGGAGAGAACCCGTGGTCGCTGAACCTGCTGCTGATGGCGGCGGGCGTTGTCACCACGATTCCTCTGCTGTGCTTTACCGGGGCCGCCACCCGCCTGCGTCTCTCCACGCTGGGATTCTTCCAGTATATTGGTCCGACGCTGATGTTCCTGCTGGCGGTCGTATTTTACGGGGAAGTGCCGGGGGCAGATAAGATGGTGACCTTCGCCTTTATCTGGGTAGCGCTGGCGGTGTTTATCGTCGATGCGCTGTATACCCAGCGCCGGCTGCGTCGGGCATAACGCCACTACCTCCACATCACGCACCTGCCTCTCGTGCGTAGAGGCAGGTGCGTTATTTTACTGCTCGGTGAGCTCCAGTTCGGCAATCAGGGGTAAATGATCGCTGGCGGATGACCAGTTAAAGGCCGGTGAGTTGTGCGGCACCTCGATGTTTTTCACATTCCATTTTTGCCCTTTGAAGGTGAAAATATGGTCAATATCTATTGCCGGGTTAACCGCAGGCCAGGTGCGGTAATCCGTCCCCTGCTTCGCCACGGGGTTAAAGAAATAACCGACCTCTTTTAGCGGCTGCTCATCGTGCGTGGAGTTAAAATCACCCGCGAGAATTTTGATTGATGAGGCGATATCTTTGAAGTCCGATGGGGCATCGCCGATGCTCACGTCCAGAAGATGGCGGACCTGCTCAATGCGCATCGTCGGATCTTTTTGCCAGTCGAGATGGGTCACCATCACCAGCACCGGGCTATCAAAGCCGGGAACGGCGATTTGCGCCAATAGCGCTATTCGCTGCTCGGCATCCCCTGACGGCAGTTTAATAACCTGAGTGTGCTCAATTTTATATTTAGACAGAATACCGACACCGTACTCTCCGCCGTCGAACTCCAGCGCTTTGCCGAAGGCATAGTGGTAGCCGTTAGCGTCCGCGATGGTTTTGAGCTGATCGATTTTTTGGCTTCTGGCGGTTTTATTATCGACTTCCGGAACCGCAATAATATCGGCGCCAATGTTCTTAATCGCTAAATTGAGTGAAGTAAAATCCGCAACGTTATCGGAAGCTTCATTCTTGCCGATGTTATAGGTCGCAATCTTCAGCTGAGGATAATTCTCGGCATAGACTTTATCCGCAACGCCGCCTTTTTGAACCGCGAGAATTTCATTACCTGCAATTTTTTCAACAGCTTGTGCATTGACAGAGAGGCAGGCAAGAGCCAGAAATGTTAATGTAAAGATACTTTTCATTGTAAAATTTCGCCTTTTTTTACCGGGAATATTGCGATGGTAACAATTATCCCCCCCCCTTTTTGTGATACACGGCCCACACTTCTGGTGCGCAGAGAATTAAGCGGCGGCGATAATAAAAGCATATTTCCGGTGGCCACCGCGATGGCAGCCATAAAGGCAAAAAAAAGCCGGCCCCCCAGAAGGGAGCCGGCTTTGATATAATTTATTGTTTTAAAGCCAGTTTTTACGCTTGAAGTAGAGATACGGCGCCAGACCGGCAAGCATCATAAAAACAATCGCGCCGGGATAGCCAAAGCTCCAGTGCAGCTCCGGCATAAACTCGAAGTTCATCCCGTAGCTGGAAGCCACCAGCGTAGGCGGCAGGAAGACCACGGAAACCACCGAGAAGATCTTGATGATGCGGTTCTGCTCGATGTTGATAAAGCCCATCGCCGCTTGCATCAGGAAGTTGACCTTCTGGAACAGCGATTCGTTGTGCGGCAGCAGGGATTCGATATCTCGCAGGATTTCGCGCGCCTGCTCCAGCTGCCCCGCAGGTAAACGCGCCTTGCGCACCAGGAAGTTCAGAGCGCGCTGGGTATCCATCAGACACAGACGGACCTTCCAGCCGATATCTTCCTGCTCGGCAAGCGTTGAGAGCGCGTCATCGTACTCATCGCCCTGACGACCTTCCATGATCACGCGGCTGAGTTTTTCCAGGTCGCTATAGATATTTTCGATTTCATCCGCCAGCTGTTCGATTTTGGTTTCGAACAGATCCAGCAGCAGTTCATAGGCGTTGCCATCAACCATTAGCTGGTTGCGAACGCGCATGCGATAGAGGCGAAATGCCGGTAATTCACGTTCGCGCAGGGTAAACAGGCGCCCTTCACGAATCGTAAATGCCACGGTGGAGTTACCGGCGTGATCCTCTGCATCTTCAAAAAAGAAAAAAGAGTGAATGTGTAAACCGTCTTCATCTTCGAAGAAACGCGCCGATGCTTCGATATCTTCCAGTTCCGGGCGCGTTGCCAGGTTCTGACCCAATTCCGTCTGCACGCGGCTTCGTTCTTCGTCGTCGGGCTCGACCAGATCGACCCACACCGAACTGGCGAGATGCTTGATCTCATCAGCTTCCAGGCGTGTTAAACGATTATTTTCCAGTTGAAATGCGCTCAGCATGACCGGGACTCCCAATGCAAAAAAATTATCGGACAGTTCGGTGGGCACACAGAAACAATTTGGGTTTCAGACCATTAAGCCTGACTCAGAGCGACGGGTATGACGGGTCGCTGACAACCGCTAAGGCTATCAGCATAAGAGGATAGCCTTAGGAGTTGTTCCTGACGGACAGGAAGTTGAGCCAGCATCTACTGGGTGTGTCCAAGGCGAATGTCCTCTTAGCGTAATCGTGCGCGCATGTTACGCCAGCACAAAAACGGCGTCAACACGCAACGGAACGCTAAAGAGCAAATCCTGCCCTTTAGCATATAAGGCTAGCAGATTATTACAAAAAAACGATATTTTTCTTACTGTTACACTGTTTCCAGCCGGGCATAGGCCGCCACTAACCATTTAATACCTTGCCCCTGGAAGGCGACCTGCAAACGGCTATGCTCGCCGCTGCCTTCCAGATTCACGATGGTGCCTTCGCCAAACTTCGGATGGCGTACGCGCTGTCCCAGTTTGTAGCCAGTATCGTTTTCCGCCATCGGCGTCCCCATCCGCTGATGGCTGACCGGACGGCTCACCGTCGCGCGCAGGCGTACCTCTTCCACACAGGCCTCCGGCAGCTCGCCGATAAAGCGCGACGGGCGATGGTAAACCTCTTTGCCGTACAGACGGCGGGTTTCCGCATAGGTGAGAGTCAGTTTCTGCATCGCGCGCGTCACGCCGACGTAAGCCAGGCGACGCTCCTCTTCCAGTCGGCCACCTTCATCCAGCGCCATCTGGCTCGGGAACATCCCCTCTTCCACGCCGACGATAAACACCTGCGGGAACTCCAGACCTTTCGCCGAGTGCAGCGTCATCAGCTGCACCGCATCCTGCCAGGTATCCGCCTGCCCTTCACCCGCTTCCAGCGCGGCGTGAGAAAGGAAGGCCTGCAGCGGCATTAAATCCTCATCTTCATCGTTGTAGCTGAACTGGCGCGTTGCCGTCACCAGCTCTTCTAAGTTTTCTATCCGCGTCTGGCCTTTTTCGCCCTTTTCCTGCTCGTACATCGTCCGCAGGCCGGAGTCGTTAATCACCCGGTCGGTCTGCACATGCAGCGGCATATCCGCCGTCTCCTGCGCCAGGGCGTCAATCAGCTCCATAAAGCGTTGCAGCGCGCTGGCGGCGCGCCCGGCGAGGACTTTATCTTTTAACAGCTCGCGGCAAGCCTGCCACAGCGTGAGCTGACGGTCGCGCGAGGTCTGGCGCACCACGTCCAGCGTGCGGTCGCCGATACCGCGAGTGGGCGTATTCACCACCCGCTCAAACGCCGCATCGTCGTTACGGTTGGCGATCAGGCGCAGATAGGAGAGCGCATCTTTGATCTCCTGGCGTTCGAAGAAGCGCATGCCGCCATAGATACGGTACGGCATGCTGGCCTGCAGCAGCGCCTCTTCCAGCACGCGCGACTGGGCGTTACTGCGGTAGAGAATGGCGCACTGCTCAAGCGCCCCGCCGTTCTCCTGCCAGGTTTTGATGCGGTTGACGACAAAGCGCGCTTCATCAAGATCGTTAAACGCGCAATAGAGGGAGATAGGCTCACCGTCGGCCCCGTCGGTCCACAGCTTTTTGCCCAGACGCCCGCTGTTGTTTTCAATCAGGGCGTTAGCGGCGCTCAGGATGTTGCTGGTCGAGCGGTAGTTCTGCTCCAGGCGGATGGTCTGCGCGCCGGGGAAATCGGTGAGAAAGCGCTGAATATTCTCCACCTGGGCGCCGCGCCAGCCGTAGATCGACTGGTCATCATCCCCCACAATCATCACCTTGCCGCTATCGCCCGCCAGCAGGCGAATCCAGGCATACTGGATGTTGTTGGTATCCTGAAACTCATCCACGAGGATGTTGGTGAAGCGTTCGCGATAGTGCTGGAGAATATGCGGTTTATTGAGCCACAGCTCGTGCGCGCGCAGCAGCAGTTCAGCAAAGTCCACCAGACCGGCGCGATCGCAGGCTTCCTGATAGGCCTGATAAACTTTCTGCCAGGTCTGTTCCACCGGGTTGCCGTAGCTCTGAATATGATGCGGGCGCAGCCCTTCATCTTTCTGGCTATTGATGTACCACATCGCCTGACGCGGCGGCCACTGCTTCTCGTCGAGGTTCATCGCCTTAATCAGACGCTTCAGCAGACGCAGCTGGTCTTCGCTATCGAGGATCTGAAAATCTTGCGGCAGGTTAGCGTCCAGATGGTGGGCCCGCAGCAGGCGATGCGCCAGCCCGTGGAATGTCCCGACCCACATACCGCCCTGGGTTGTCCCCATCAGCTGGCCAATACGATGGCGCATCTCCGCTGCCGCTTTGTTGGTAAAGGTCACCGCCATAATCGAATACGGTGAGCAGTTTTCCACGCTCAGCAGCCAGGCAATACGGTGTACCAGAACCCGCGTCTTACCGCTGCCCGCTCCCGCCAGAACCAGCATATTGGTGCGTGAAGCGGCTACGGCTTCACGCTGTTTATCATTGAGGCTGTCGAGCAGGTAAGAAACGTCCATTGGCACCGCCGGAAATGAGCTGCCCGGCCACGCATCGTCTACCGGGCATACTGTTAATATATACAGAACTAGTGGTGATTATATCAGCGAGGTCAGAGATGCCAACCGTGAAATTTCAATGTGCGGCAGCAGGCGGCTGTCGGTCGCACGCATCAGATCGGCCCCCTGCGGTTTGATCCAGCAGGCCTGCATGCCGCAGCGAATAGCGCCCGCCACATCGGTGGTCAGATCATCCCCCACGTGAAGTATCCGGTCCAGCGGCAAATCAAGACGCTCCGCCGCCAGATGATACATATCGGCAAAGGGTTTCGATCGCCCGTCCGGACCAGCACGCAGAACAAAACGGAAATAGTCGCTCAAACCAAAGAGTTCAGGTTGCGCGTTGCCGTTGGTCACCGCCACCAGCGGCCATTTCTCCGCCAGCGCAGCCAGCGTATCGTGAGTTTCCTGCGGCACATCGATCAGACTCCGCCAGTGGGCAAAATTCGCCATTGCCGCATCCGCGCCCGCGGCAGCCTGCCCGGGAGAGAGCCCGGCATTGGTCATCCCCAGCACCAGCGCGCGTCGCCGCCACTCGGTCACGTCGTGGTAAATCTCCGGTTCTGTCTCGAGCAGCGTCTGACGCAGCTGTTGCAGCTCGTTCGCATCAAACCGGCTCAGTGACGGATGGTAGCTGCGCACAAAGGCCAGCGACTCGTGCAGCGTCCGGTCGATGACCGGGCGGTTGTCGTAAAGGGTGTCGTCCAGGTCAAACGTCAGTGCAGAAATTTGGCCCAGCGGTCGGTAAAAACGCATTATTTCCCCCGTTTGGCGCGCGGATGCGCCGCATCATACACCGAGGCAAGGTGTTGAAAATCAAGATGGGTATAGATTTGAGTCGTCGAGAGATTGGCATGACCCAGCAGCTCCTGTACGCCGCGCAGATCGCCGCTCGACTCCAGCATATGGGTGGCAAAGGAGTGGCGCAGTTTATGCGGATGCACGTGGCTATTCAGCCCCTGCTTAATGCCCCACTCGGCAAAGCGCTTCTGCACATTACGCGCGGAAATACGTTTCCCGAGTTTAGATAAAAACAGCGCATCGTCATCCGTGCCAAACAGACCGCGTAAATCGAGCCAGTGTTCGATCCACGCCACCGCGCTGCGCCCAATCGGCAGACGGCGTTCTTTGCTTCCTTTGCCCATCACCCACACCTCCCCGGATTCCAGATCGAGGTGTTTAATATCAAGATTGACCAGCTCGGAGAGACGCAGACCCGCGCCGTACATGACCTCCAGCATCGCCCGATCGCGTACCGCCAGCGGATCGTTAAGATCGATATCCAGCAGCCGGTTGACATCATCGACATCAATATTTTTAGGTAAGTGACGGGGAATTTTCGGGGCGGAGATACCTTTCGCCGGGTTCGCCGCCAGCTCGCCCTGCGCCACCAGCCAGTCAAAGAAACTGCGCAACGCGGAAAGCCGCAGCGCAAGACTTGCCGGCCCCAGGCCCTGTTTACGGCTACGGACCGCCAGGCCACGAACCTGAGCGGCATCGCACTGCTGCCAGCTTTTGAGCCCCGCCTGTTCAGCGAGCGCCATCAGCGCATCAAGCTGACGCCGGTAGTTCAGTAGCGTGATCGGGCTCAGCTGACGCTCCACGCCCAGGTAGCGTAGAAAGCGGTCAACGGCGGTGAATAAGGGAGAGTCGGTCATGCGCGTTCAACCCAGCGCTCCAACAGACCCGGCAGCATTAACGCAATTTCCTGCAGCAGCTGCGTTCCCTGGCCTTGTTGATAATGCTGGGCATCGCGACTGCTGAAAAGCATCACGCCAGGGGCGTCATCGCCGCCCAGCAGCGACATCGCCACCGAGCCGATAGCTTTCGCTTCCGGCAGCACCACCAGCAGTTCAGGTCCGTGCAGCGGCCCGAGATAATGACGAGCCTGCCCAAGACGCTGAATGCGGATCGGCTCAAATGCCTGCCGGCTTAGCGCCAGATGGGTGAATTTTGACGGTGCGCCCAGCCGCCAGCTATCGGGAAACAAACGCACCGTCGCGCCCGCCAGCCCTATCTCGCGCGCCCAGCGATGAAAACGGTTCAGCATCTCATCAAGGCTTTCCGCCGCCGCCAGCCGCGTCTGCAGATGCAGCAGACGCTGGAACAGGCTCTCATTCGCCGTTGCCTGCTCCATCAGCAGCATCATGTTCTCTTCCAGCACGTTGATATGGTTACGTGCCCGCACCATGTGCCATTCCACCAGCGAGATCGAGCCGCGTACCGGATGCGGAACGCGCATGTGCTCGACCAGCGCAGCATTACGAATAAAAAATTCAGGATGTTGCAACAGATAGTCCACCACCGCGCGGTCATTCAGCGCGCCGGTGATTTCCTGCTGTTCTTCCCCGACTTGTTTCATAAGTGAATAAATCCGTCGTAGACATGTGCCGCCGGGCCAGTCATAAACAACGGTTGGCCCGGGCCTTTCCAGGCGATATCAAGACGCCCGCCTGGCAATTCCACGCGTACTTCTTCGGCCAGCAGTCCCTGTTGGATACCAACCGCTACCGCCGCACAGGCCCCGCTACCGCAGGCCTGAGTTTCACCTGCGCCGCGCTCATAAACACGCAGACGAATGCGATCGCGCTCGACCACCTGCATAAAACCGATGTTGGCGCGCTCCGGGAAGCGTTCGTGGCTTTCCATCACCGGACCGAGAGTTTCCACCGCGGCGGTTTCCACATTATCGACCTGAATGACGCAGTGCGGGTTCCCCATCGAGACCACGCCGCACAATACTGTCTGCTCGGCGGCGCGCATAATATAGGTCTTTTCCGCTTTGTTGGCGCGGAAGGGTACCTGAGAGGGCTCGAAGTTCGGCTCCCCCATGTTGACGCGCACCAGATCGTCTTCCGTTACGCTTAATACCATACGACCGTTCGCCGTGCTCACGCGGATGTCACGTTTATTGGTCAGGCCTTTCAGACGGACAAATCGGGCAAAGCAGCGCGCGCCGTTACCGCACTGCGACACTTCGCTGCCGTCGGCGTTGAAGATACGATAATGGAAATCCAGATCCGGATCGTAAGGCGGCTCAACAACCAGCAGCTGATCGAAACCGACGCCCAGATGCCGATCCGCCAGGCGGCGAATCAGCTCCGGTGAGAAAAAAACATTCTGCGTTACCGCGTCAACGACCATAAAGTCGTTGCCAAGGCCATGCATTTTAGAGAACTGCATCATCTACTCCAGTCGCGCGGAACAGAACGTTATCGTTAATAGTTTACCTGGGTCGGGCCGCCGCTATCGCCGCGATCGTTACGATCTGGCGCCGAGCTCTGGATACCGCTATTGACCGGTTTGGTTGGCGGAGCCGCCGTCTTTTCTGCCGGAGGGAAATAAAGCGGTCCCTTCAGACCACAGCCGGTCAGGCTGAAGATCGCCAATAAAACGGCAAGCGTTGGAAAAACGTTTTTCATTGATAGTTGCCCGTGATTCACTCTTTCTGCTTTCTATCATCGCAGGAGAAGACGTAAAAGCAAGCGTTTAGCATCCGACTGCGCGCGCTTTTGTTTCGCGCTATACTGCCGCCATCTTCAAAAAAGCAGGGTAGAACCATGAACGACAGTGAATTCCATCGCCTGGCTGATAGCCTGTGGATGACCATCGAAGAGCGTCTGGACGAGCGGGACGGCGATAGCGATATCGACTGTGAGATCAACGGCGGCGTGCTGACTCTCAGTTTTGAGAACGGCAGCAAAATTATTATCAACCGTCAGGAGCCGCTGCATCAGGTGTGGCTGGCGACCAAGCAAGGCGGCTACCATTTTGATCTTAAAGGTGATGAGTGGGTGTGCGACCGCAGCGGTGAAACCTTCTGGGATCTGCTGGAGCAGGCGGCGACCCGGCAGGCTGGCGAAGCCGTGAGTTTTCGCTAAGCCCGCACTTTCATCGTAACCGGAAAAGCAAAACCCCGGCGAAAACACAACGTCGCCGGGGAAATAGTGACTCAGGAATGTCGATCAGGAATAGTGCTGCTGCAGCATGGGCGACGCCACGGCATCCGGGCTCACCGGCGCGGCAGCCGCCCCGATCGCCTGGCTGCGGAACGGAATCACCTGAGGTCGACCGTCAACGTCGACAATCTGATAGAACTGCGGCAGGTTGAAGTTGATAAAACTGGAGCCGTAGGTGAAACGATCGTGGGATGAAGAGTAGAAGCGGCTCACGTCACGCACCAGCTCCTCTTTACTGCCTTCACAGTGATGATAAACCTCGGCGCGGTTGCTCTCGTCGAGAATATAGATATTAAATCCGCTCTCGTTATCCGCCTCTTCAAAGAAGAACTGAATAATCCCTTCGCTGGCAAAGCCATCCACTACCGCCGGCAGCTTAACATGGTTGGTTTCAACCTGAACCGACAGACCATGCAGCTTGTTATGCGAGATGGCGCCGTAGAATTCAATGGCGTTCTCCAGCTTCTGCACCGACACGTTAAGACGTTCGAAGAACAGTCCCCAGGTCTGCCCGGAAACGCGCAGCGCCTTAAAGCGCCCGGTATCCTGACGGGTACTGGAAAGGCGCAGTTCAATGCACTCGGAGACCATCTGCTGCACGCGGGTGCGGATTAGACCGCGCAGATGCTGACTGTAGCAGAACACTTCCACGCTATCCGGCGGCGCAGCATCCTGATGCATTTTACCCAGAATGGTCTTCAGCGCTTCGATCATCGCCTGCTCGCCGTTAAAGTGCAGGGTTCGCACTTCGTTCCACGAGTTGCGGTACAGCAGATCGACGCTGCCGATTAAACACTTCTGCTCTTCGCCAAAGCTAAAGACATCCAGTTTACGGAAGTCAAAATGCACGACCTGATTACGGAACGCCGCCGTCGGGTCATATTCGAGGTTGACGATAATCGCCAGGTGGCGGATTTCACAGGGACTATACAGCGCTTTAGGCGTTGGTGACGGCAGACGCAGCGGGAAATGGTGCGCAACGTCGGCGACCATCTCCTGAAGCTTCGCCAGATCGACGATGCCGTTGCCCTTAATAAACAGGCGAGTGCGTGACGTCAGCAGGCCGTTAAACCAGGCCCATGCCACCAGCTTATTAAGATAACGGTTATATTCCAGCGGCTGATGGCTGATGATCGATTCCATATCCGGCGCACGGTTATACACATACCAACCGGTACGGTTGGCGCGGCCAGGAGGCACGTGGATAAAGGTCAGATTCGGCTCGGAGAGATCCGGAGAGATTTGCGGGTTCACCAGCGTCACTTTGCCCGGCAGCGCTTCAAACGCCGCATACAGCTTACGGGTCAGTACGCCGATATCCTGCGGACTGGCGGACACGCTGAGGTTGTTACGCCGCGCAAAGCGGATCAGGTTGCGATAGCTTTGCATCATCGCATCCAGCAGTTCGTTGTGCGCTTTGCGTACTTCGTCGATCTTCCAGTTAGCCCGGTTGTCCAGCATCATCAGACGCTTTTCATCCCAGCCCCACTCTTTCACCAGGTGGCTCACGACTTCACGACGCCAGCCCACGCAGGCGCGCTCGCGGCTGAGTTTTTCGCACACCTTCAGATAGAAACAGCGGCGCACCAGATCGAGACGCGTGTCGTCTTCAATGGCCTGCAGATAGGCGGTCACGCGCTCCAGCATCATGCAGTAGGGATCGAGCCCAAACGAGACGATTTCTCCGTCATGCAGACGCTGTTTAATGTCTTTCGCCAGCAGGCGGTTGTTCGGGTACTCCCAGGAGTAGGCTTCCAGCAGCAGCGTTTTCAGCACCGCTTTATACGGTGAATCGATACTTTTATAGAGCTGCCACAGGCTGGCGCCGAAATATTCTTCCGCCGACAGCGAGCTCAGGCCGCCCAGATCGAGCCACTCATTGGGCGTCAGTACGCCTTGCGCGTAGAGTCCCATCACGTAATCGTCGTAATGATCCTCTTCGTCGCACGGCACCATATTCCACAGAATACGTTTCCCGGCGAGGCGCACGGCGGTGCGGTAGAACTCATCCAGCAGCAGGATATGCTGCGTCGACCCGCAGTCTTCGCCGCCAAGGCTGCCGCTTTCGTTATGGCGGAAGCGGTTTTCGTCAATCAGGAAGAAGCTGACTTCAACCCCCAGTGATGCCGCCCAGCTTTCCAGCAGGCTACATTTGCGCTGCAGCAGCTGACGCTCTTCGGTATCAAGCCATGCCTGATGACAAACCCAGATATCCAGGTCGGAAGAGCAGCTTTGGCCTACGGAGGAGGTACTGCCCATCGAGTAGACGCCGGTAATCGGCAGTTCGCCTTTCGGCGGCTCCTGCGCCAGCATGCCGCGGTGCAGTTCTAACTCGTCAAGGTAGTGGCGTTGGGTTTCATCAGGCGTGTAGAGGCAAATGCCGCGGGGAACGTTACCGTCAAGGTAACCCGGCATCAACGGGTGATGATAATGTAGTAATGTCGGCAGTAGACTGTAAACCTGCTGGAAAGCGGGTCCCATGGCAGCAAGCGCGCGATCCACGCGCAGTTGGTTGATGGCATCCAGTCTCTGTTTCAGTGTCTCAATATAGAGGTACAAGACATATCGCCTGATGTTCAAAAACCCGTCGTACAATAGTACGGAGGATTTCAGTATTTCAACAAAAACCGTCACCATTTGTCGTCGGTGTGGTTGTGATGAGCTGCTGACGGACAAATGGTTTAAAACGTGATCAATCTAACACCTTGCTCATTGACCGTAAAGAAAGATGCGCTACATACAAGTGTAGCACCGTTTACTGCGTGTAAATTCCTCACTACGGTTGTGGCAACCGCAATGGCACCAAACGCAAATAACGCAAAAAAAGAAAGAGCCGCCCCCCTAATCCCACAAAACTAACATCCATAAGGCAACAATGTTAGGATAGTTTGTGGTCGACAATGACGGTAACAAGCATGTTAGACAAAGTTTTGAGAATTGCCACACGGCAAAGCCCACTTGCGCTATGGCAGGCGCATTATGTGAAAGAGCGCCTTGAGTCCTGCCATCCTGGGCTGGCGGTGGAACTGGTGCCGATGGTCACTCGCGGCGACGTGCTCCTTGATACTCCGCTGGCAAAAGTGGGCGGCAAGGGCTTGTTTGTCAAAGAATTAGAACTGGCCATTATGGAAGGGCGCGCGGATATCGCCGTGCATTCCATGAAAGATGTTCCCGTCGAGTTTCCCGAGGGACTGGGGCTGGTCACGATTTGCGAGCGCGAAGATCCGCGCGACGCCTTCGTCTCTAATCACTATGCGTCAATCGATGCACTGCCGCACGGCAGCATCGTTGGCACTTCAAGTTTACGTCGCCAGTGCCAGCTGGCAGCTCAACGTCCCGATCTGGAGATCCGCTCTCTGCGCGGTAACGTCGGGACCCGCCTCGGCAAGCTCGATAGCGGCGAATATGATGCGATTATCCTTGCGGCGGCCGGGCTGAAACGCCTGGGGCTGGAGTCGCGCATTCGTCAACCGTTAACGCCTGAGCAGTCGCTGCCCGCGGTCGGCCAGGGCGCAGTCGGTATTGAATGTCGTCTTGACGATCAATGGACGCAAACGCTGTTAGCACCGCTGAATCATGCGGAAACCGCCATTCGCGTCCGCGCGGAACGCGCGATGAATACCCGGCTGGAAGGCGGCTGTCAGGTTCCGATCGGCAGCTACGCTGAGCTGATTAACGGTGAGCTGTGGCTGCGCGCCCTGGTCGGTGCGCCGGACGGTTCGCAGGTGGTGCGCGGTGAACGACGCGGCCAGCCGGAAGATGCCGAGCGCCTCGGCGTCTCGCTGGCGGAAGAGCTGCTGGATAGTGGCGCCCGCGACATTCTCGCCGCCGTGTATGCAGGAGAAGCGCCTCGATGAGTATTCTGGTCACCCGTCCGTTGCCCCAAAGTGAAGAGCTGGTCAGCCGCCTGCGCGCGCTGGGACATGTGGCCTGGAGTTTTCCACTCATTGAGTTTACGCCCGGGCGCGAACTGCCTGCGCTAAGCGGCCAGCTGGCCGCCTTATCCACAGGCGATCTTTTGTTTGCGCTCTCGCAGCATGCGGTAGAGTTTGCCCATGCTCGCTTGCATCAACTGGGCCAACGCTGGCCGAAAGCACCCGGCTATTTTGCGATTGGCCGCACTACGGCGCTGGCCCTGCATACGGTCAGTGGGCAGAATATTCGCTACCCATTAGATCGGGAAATTAGCGAAGTCTTGCTACAATTACCTGAATTACAAAACATTGCCGGGAAGAAAGCCCTTCTTCTTCGCGGTAACGGCGGGCGGGAATTATTAGGCGAAACGCTCCGCGAGCGCGGCGCCGACGTCACTTTTTGTGAATGCTATCAACGTAGTGCAAAGCATTACGATGGCGCAGAAGAAGCAATGCGCTGGCAGTCCCGCGGCGTCACTACGCTGGTCGTCACCAGCGGCGAGATGCTGCAACAGCTTTGGGCGCTGATACCCCAATGGTATCGCGAACGGTGGCTCCTTCGCTGTCGCATTTTAGTTGTCAGTGAACGCCTGGCCCGGCAGGCCCGTGAATTGGGCTGGCAGGATATCCAGGTTGCCGATAGCGCCGACAACGATGCGCTGCTACGCGCATTACAATAACTCTCAACATTGGAAGCCATAATGACGGAACAACAAAACCAATCCGCCGTGGTTGAAGAGACCAGGGAGGCCGTGGACAAGGCGCCACAGCCAGAGAATACCGGAAAGAAAAACGGCGGCAATAAAACCAGCCTCGTTCTGAGCGCGGTTGCTATCGCCATTGCCCTCGCCGCTGGCGTCGGCCTGTTTGGTTTAAATAAACAGCAAGTATCACGACAGAACGAGACCAGCACGGCGCTCGCCGATCGGGTGGCGGAACTGCAAAAAGCGCAAGAAAGCCAAAAAAATGAACTCGAAGGGATTATCAAGCAGCAGGCGGACCAGCTAGCCGATGCGAAGCATCAGCAGGAGACGCTGGCGAAGCAGCTGGAAGACGTGCAGCAAAAAGTGGCCGTCATTTCCGGCAGCGATGCCAAAACCTGGCTGCTGGCGCAGGCTGATTTTCTGGTCAAATCGGCCGGGCGTAAGCTGTGGAGCGATCGGGACGTCACCACCGCCGCTGCGCTGTTAAAAAGCGCCGATGCCAGCCTCGCCGATATGAACGATCCCAGTCTGATTAGCGCCCGCCGCGCCATTACCGACGATATCGCGTCGCTGTCGGCCGTCAGCCAGGTTGACTACGACGGTATCATTCTCAAGGTCAACCAGCTTGCTAACCAGATTGATAACCTGCGCCTTGCCGACAATAACGATGACGACTCCCCGATGGACTCCGACAGCGAAGAGCTCTCCAGCTCCATTGGCGAATGGCGCGTGAATCTGCAAAAGAGCTGGCAGAGCTTTATGGACAGCTTTATTACCATTCGACGCCGCGACGAAACGGCAGTCCCGCTGCTGGCGCCAAACCAGGATATCTACCTGCGCGAAAATATTCGCTCCCGTCTGCTGGTTGCGGCACAAGCGGTACCGCGCCATCAGGAAGAGACATACAAACAAGCGCTGGATAATGTTTCCACCTGGGTTCGCGCGTATTACGACACGGAAGATGCCACGACCAGGGCATTCCTGGAAGATGTCGATAAGCTGAGTCAGCAAAGCATCACGATGAATGTGCCGGAAAATCTGCAAAGCCAGGCCATTCTCGAGAAGCTGATGCAAACGCGGGTACGCAACCTGATGGCGCAGCCTGCCGTGACTCAGAGCAGTGCCCCGGCGCCGACGCCCCCTGTACCTGCACCCGCACCTGCACCTGCGCCACAAGGAGAGTAACGCATGCTGAAAATTCTCTTACTCTTCGCACTGCTGATCGCCGGGATCGTTGTCGGCCCGATTATCTCCGGGCACCAGGGCTACGTTCTGATCCAGACCGATAACTACAATATCGAAACCAGCGTAACCGGACTGGCGATCATCATGATCCTCACCATGGTGGTACTGTTTGCGATTGAGTGGCTGTTCCGCCGTATTTTCCGTACCGGCGCCCATACCCGCGGCTGGTTCGTAGGTCGCAAACGCCGTCGCGCACGTAAGCAAACCGAACAGGCATTGCTGAAGCTGGCGGAAGGCGACTATCAGCAGGTTGAGAAGCTGATGGCGAAGAATGCCGATCATGCCGAACAACCGGTGGTGAACTATCTGCTGGCGGCGGAAGCGGCCCAGCAGCGTGGTGATGAAGCCCGGGCGAATCAGCATCTGGAGCGCGCCACGGAGCTGGCCGGAGACGATCTGATTCCGGTCGAGATTGCGCGCGTGCGCCTGCAGCTGGCCCGCAATGAAAACCATGCGGCCCGCCACGGCATTGATAAGCTGCTGGAGATTACCCCACGGCATCCGGAAGTCTTGCGCCTGGCCGAGCAGGCCTATACCCGCACCGGCGCGTGGAATTCACTGCTGGATATCCTGCCGTCAATGGCAAAAGCCAACGTCAGCGATGAAGAGCACCGCGCCGCGCTGGAGCAGCAGGCCTGGATTGGCTTGATGGACCAGACCCTGGCCGATCGCGGAAGCGATGGGTTACGTGAGTGGTGGAAAAACCAGAACCGCAAAACTCGCGGCCAGGTGTCCCTGCAGGTGGCGATGGCCAGTCTGCTCATCGAGAGCGACGATCACGATACCGCGCAGCAGATTATTATCGACGGACTGAAGAAGCAGTATGATGACCGCCTGGTGATGCTTATTCCGCGTCTGAAGACGAATAATCCGGAGCAGCTGGAAAAAGTGCTGCGTCAGCAGATTAAATCGGTCGGCGATCGGCCTTTACTGTGGAGCACGCTGGGGCAATCTCTGATGCGCCACGGCGAGTGGCAGGAAGCCAGCATCGCGTTCCGTGCTGCGCTGAAGCAGCGTCCGGATGCCTTTGATTATGCATGGCTGGCCGATACGCTCGACCGTATGCATCAGCCAGAAGAAGCGGCATTAATGCGCCGTGATGGCCTGCTGTTAACGCTACAGAACAATCCTCAGCCTTAACCTGCCCTTTCGCTATCGTCTCTTCCAGAGGCGATAGCGCGCTTCTCTTCGCTCTCTTCTGCTCATCCCGTCGCGGGCATAAAAAAACGCCTGCACTGAAATCAGGGCAGGCGTTAAAACAGGTCTGTTTGACAACAAATTGGGTGCTTCACTCAACGTTATGTCCATGGTGTTTGATGAGACGATACGCTGTATCTCTCAGGCTGCGTCGAAGCAGCGTGAAGAACGTGCGTATAAACGCGACATCTGTCAGTGGACGATAAGCACCGTAAACGGCTCTGCATCATTCCTGAGTTTATGAGGCCCGAGGGCGAACATAAGAGATGGAATGAGCATCTACCCGTTTATTATCGCACAGGTTCCGTGGAAATTGCATTAGCCACAACGGTAAATTGGGAGGATTCCGGCCAAGAAATTACGCGTTCACATAGCGCACGGATAGCCGCTTTTTATTCGGGAGATCAGGGAGATATAAGATTGTTGCGGTACGACAGAAAACAAAAAACCCCGCCGAAGCGGGGTTCAAAATTGGTCGGCGAGAGAGGATTCGAACCTCCGACCCACTGGTCCCAAACCAGTTGCGCTACCAAGCTGCGCTACTCGCCGATGTACTGCTTTTTGAATTTTTAGTTCAATTCGTTAAAGTCGTGGTGCGAGGGGGGGGACTTGAACCCCCACGTCCGTAAGAACACTAACACCTGAAGCTAGCGCGTCTACCAATTCCGCCACCTTCGCATTTCACAACTCTATCAAATAATGGGGTGGCTAATGGGATTCGAACCCACGACAACTGGAATCACAATCCAGGGCTCTACCAACTGAGCTATAGCCACCACTGCAAATCTTTTCACGCGGCACTGTTAAATTAACAGTCCACCGCAGCTCAAGCACCGGGTTAAATGGTGCGCCCGACAGGATTCGAACCTGAGACCTCTGCCTCCGGAGGGCAGCGCTCTATCCAGCTGAGCTACGGGCGCTTAGCGCCGTTGCGGGGTCGGATAATACGGACTTCCCCCCCCGCTGTCTAGTGCCTTTTTAAATAAAATTTCTGTTTGCTCACGCTTTGTGCACTTTGGCGTTTATTCCGTCGTTTTATCGACATTTCCATGTCGACCGAGACCAAACACCTTATAAATAAGCGTCACGAGGGCCAGGAAAAGTATTCCGACGAACAGCGACATACGGGTGTCGTCATTAAAGCCCATGCCGATCAGCACACAAACCAGAAACGCCATCGTGAAATAGTTCGCCCACGGGAACAGCAGCGAACGGAACGGGTGGCTGGCCATCTCCTTCTGATGCGCACGGCGAAAACGCAGCTGACTAATCAGAATCACAAACCACGGCACCATGCCCGGCAGTACGCTTGCGCTATAGACATAGACGAAGACCCGCTGCGGATTGGGAATAATATAGTTCAGGCAGGAGCCAATCAGCAGAATCAGAATCGACAGCGCGACGCCCACGGCCGGTACGCCATTGCGCGAAACTTTCGCCATCGCCGCAGGCAGCTGCCGGTTGCGCGCCAGCGCGTAGAGCATACGACCGCAGCTATACATCCCGCTATTACAGCCGGAAAGCGCCGCCGTCAGCACCACAAAGTTGATAATACCCGCCGCCGCAGTAATACCGATTTTCGCAAAGGTCAGGACGAACGGACTGCCGCCGGAACCAATTTGATTCCACGGGAAAATCGTGACAATCACGAAAATCGCGCCCACATAAAAAATCAGGATACGCCACAGAACCTTACCCACCGCGCTGCGCAGCGTGACCTGCGGATTCTTCGCCTCACCGGCGGTGATGCCGATAAGTTCAACGCCCTGATAGGAGGCCACCACGATACACAGCGCCGTCAGGAACCCTTTCCAGCCGCCGGCAAAGAAGCCGCCGTGCTCGGTCAGGTTGCCAAAGCCGATAGAGTGCCCACCATTACCAAAGCCAAAGAAAATAACCCCCAGCCCGACGACAATCATCACAATGATGGTGGTGACCTTTATCATCGCGAACCAGAATTCGATCTCACCGTACAGGCGTACTGCGGCCAGGTTTGCCAGCGCCACCAGCCCGACGGCAATAAGCGCCGGTATCCATTGCGCCATATCCGGGAACCAGAACTGTACATACACCCCGATAGCCGTAATCTCCGAGATCCCGACCGCCATCCACATAAACCAGTATGACCAGGCGGTAAGATAGCCGAAAAACGGGCTCATATAGCGGTGTGCGTAAACGGCGAATGAACCGGTCACCGGCTCAAGGAACAGCATTTCGCCCATTGAGCGCATGATAAAGAAGACAAATAAACCGGCGATAATATACGCCAGCAGGACCGAAGGACCGGCCCACTTCAGCGTGCTTGCCGCCCCCATAAACAAACCCACGCCAATCGTCCCGCCAAGGGCGATAAGCTCAATGTGTCTGGCCTCCAGTCCGCGCTGGAGTTCCGCTTTTTTCTCTGTCATATAACCTCTTGTGTTTGCCCTGCTTCCGGTTTTTGTTCCTCGCCCCTCGAACGGCACGCCTGATGGCCAGCCTCACACCTTCCCGTAGCACAGCGATTCATGCCGCCGGGGTGTGACTGGTTTGCCATGGCGCGACCTGCGAATGGTCTTGCCCATATACCGGTTATTTTTATTAATGAATGAAAGGAAATGTTCTTGCCTGCACGACGGCACACGCTGCCCGCCGTGCATTAAGCATGCGAATGGTTAATGAATTTTCAGGAAATGGCAAATAAAGTATCAGGCGAGTTACTGTAGTAAACACAATACGTACGTAAACTCGCCAGTTTGCAGTGGAATATCAGAGCTGACCGGTATAATACCAACGTAAATATCGCAGCAGGCGAATCTGTCTTTTAATCCGGCTCGGCTGAGAGACCAAACGATAGAACCACTCCAGCCCCAGGTTTTGCCAGAATTTTGGCGCCCGGTGGACATGGCCGGTGAACACATCGTAGGTGCCGCCAACCCCCATATACAGCGCCTGCGGATAGACCTCCCGGCAGTCGCGCATCAGGATCTCCTGACGCGGTGAGCCCATCGCCACGGTCACGATTTTCGCGCCGCTATCGCGAATACGCTCGAACAACGCCTGGCGCCGATCGGCAGCGAAATACCCATCCTGACTGCCGACAATATTGACCTTCCAGCGGGCACGCAGCTGCGCCTCCGTCTGTGCCAACACCTCCGGCTTGCCGCCAACCAGGAAAACCGGGGTCCCCTGTGCGCCCGCCCGTTCCATCAGCGCTTCCCAGAGGTCAGCGCCCGCCACGCGCGATACCTGCGCCTGAGGATATTTTTTACGTAATGAACGCACCACGCTAATGCCGTCGGCATATTTAAATTCAGCCGCTTCAATCAGCGCCCGAACCTCGGGATCGTCCTCGACTGCCAACATCTTTTCGGCGTTGATTGCCACCAGCGTTCCCTGGCGGATAGTGCCGTCCGCATACAGATAGTCCAGAGCGTGCTGCATATTGCGCCAACCAATGAGTTGTAACCCTCTCAGCAGATACAACGGCGCAGAAATAGTCTCAGTCATGTCCATCCTTATCTGACCTGAGGTTGCGAAAGCGGTTTAACCCGCCGGTGAATCAGTCCCGCGCTATCCAGGAACCAGTACAGCAATTTCGCCGCCAGTAAGCAGATACCAAAGATCACGAGGAAAAACACCACGCGGGAGCCAAATGAGTCCAGCCCTTCGCGCGCCAGCACTATCATGTTGAAGATAGCGCCAAAACAGAAACTGTGCAGAATAGCCGCTTTATAACGGTTACTCTCGCGGTTACCCAGCTCATACAGCCAGTCAAACCACTTAATAATCAGTCCGACCGCCACCGCGCCCAGCGGAACAAACCAGATCCCCCCCATCACCACCAGCGAGCCGATCAGCGTCGGCGAGATTGCCAGGCCGGAGTGGTTATTCAGCACTTCCCAGGTAAAGTAGTTAGCGGTATTGAGCACCATCGATGGTCGGCTATGCCACATCCAGCTGGGGATAAAGACGTAGAAATCCCTGATCATCGGCGCCAGCCCCTGGAAGGCAATCTTGTCGTAGTTTTGCAGCAGCAGCGCCAGATTTTCCCACGGCGAAAACGTATCGCGGGTCAGATAGAGGAAGGTATAAAACGCTTCATCGCCGCTGACGTTCATGCCATAGCGCTTAAGCGCCAGCCAGAACATTCCCACGATGCCCAGGACGCCAGCCGCCGCCAGCATCCACAGGCTGATCCAGCCGCGAATAATGCCGATAAACAGGAAAATGGCGAAAGCGATAATGATATTCGCGCGGGTCCCGCCGACGATGGCATAGGTCAGCAGCCCAAACGCCACGGTGCTGAGCAGGAAGAATATCCACGCCTTATAATCCTGGCGCAGGAAATAGACCACCAGCATCGCCGGGATAAAGAAATAGAAAAAGCGCTTCAGCGCCACGCCGGAGACTTCGGCAGAGAAGATCTGACTGTAGGAGTTGAGCTTAAACAGCAGGAAGCCATTGTGGGCAAAGAAAATCCCGACGCACAGCAGCGCCAGGCCCAGCAGAATGATCCATGTCAGATGCGTTTCCACGCGGTTCATCGTAAAGAGCGGCCGCCGCTGGCTGTCTTGCGTGGCCGAACGCAGACGCGTTTTATAGGTCACGTAATAGACCGCATAGAAACAGACCGACACCAGTAAGGTTTGCAACAGCACATCCGGCGGAGCAACGCTGACATCAAAGCGGAACACCAGGATACTGGTCAGCGGGAAACCAAAGAAGAAAGTCAGCAGAAACAGCAACGAGAAGAACACATTGAAGTTAAAGCGCACGCGGCGAAACTCAAAATACGTCGCGGTGGCGATAAACAGCGTTGACAGCAGCCAGACCACCAGCAGCCCGCAAAATTGCATTAATGTCATGCGTTGACCCCCGCGGCAATCTGCAATGCCTGCTGCCAGCCCGCCAGGTAGTTCGGCCGGAAGAAAGCAATCTGGTTCTTATCAACGCTTGCCAGCTGACGCTGGGCTTCACGCACCACGGCAACATCCAGCGCATCGCCGGTAAACATCACCGGAATATTCTGCTCCGTCATATCCTGCCAGAACGGGTTTTCCCGGTTCAGCACGCAGGGTATCCCTGCCTGAATTAATAAACATAGTGTGCCGATGCCCTGCTGGCGAGCAAACAGGAAATAGCCCAGATCGCAGCGGCGCAGCAGATTCAGATAATCAGGAAACGCCAGCTTCTCACTGAGAATCTGCAGGTGCGTGGCGCTAAATAGCGCAGCGCCCGCTTCACGGACCTCGTTAATATAGTCCGTATTGTTTTCCGGATACCCCATCGGCACGATCACGTTTACCGTATCGCCAAATTGCTGATGGATAGCGCGCAGCGCCGCAATATGCTCATTACTGCGGTCACCCGAGTTCCCGACCAGAATCGTCAGCGTCTCGGCGTGCGGTGCGCTATCGGCCAGCGAATTGAGCGCCGGATCCATGCGCGTCGGAAAATAGAGTAGTTCGCCGGGCACGCGCGGATGACGGCGAGCAAACCAGCTGAGATCGCCCCGGGTGGCAAAAACGCGCCCGACCCGGCCCTGGGCAAGACGCCGCAGCGGATAGAACAGGCGAAACTTCAGGCTGGACGAATTTTCATACAGATCGGCACCCCAGATATGCCAGTTAAACTGGGCAGGACGAATCCCCCCGCTCAACAGCGCCAGCCACAGCCCGGTATTAAACTGGCCGTGGAAGAAAAAGCGCTGTTGGCGATCGGCTTTTGCCAGAGCTATCACCGCCTGTGCCAGGGATTTTTTTCCGGGATAACAGGTGACAGACAAGGCCGGACAGGCCTCGCGCACTCCCGTTGCATCACCGACGACCATAAACCTACGCGCCTGCTCGTCATGGACGGCCAGCTCGTCGTTAAAGAACCGCAACACGGTCTGGTTGTGGTGTGGGATATCCGATCCCAGTACATGTATCAGTGCTGTCATGCCCGTTTACGCCAGAGTAAAAATACGCCACTACAGAGGGCGAAATAAACAATATACGTAGCCATATACGCCTGCGCTGCGCCAATCGCGCCGTGCGCCGGGATCAGCCAGTGCGAGAATGCGGTCAACAGCGTGAACTGGCTGATTTCCGTGAGTATATAAAAACGCAGCGACGCTTTCGCAATCACCAGATAGCCATAAACATAGGCGCCGACCTTCAGCACATCGCCGACCAGTTGCCAGGCAAACAGGTCGCGCATCGCCGTAAAGCGGTCAGAAAACAGCAGCCAGATGGCAAAGTCGCGCAGTAGCCAGACGGTTAAGCTCGCCACTGCCACCGCCGGCAGGACAAATTTTAATGATTTGCCGATCTCACGGGTAATCTCTGATTTGGCCGTCAATCGGGAGAGCGTAGGCAGCAGGTAGACGCTAAACGATGCGGTGATAAACTGCAGGTAGGCATCGGAAATGCTGCTGACCCCTTGCCAGATCCCAACCGCCTCCCAGTCATAATGCTCCGCCAGCAGGTTACGCATCATCACGTAAGCCACCGGCAGCGTCACCGAGGTAATCAGCGCCATCAGGGTAAATTTGGAAAGCTGTCCCGCAAGGCCGTTATCCCAACGCGGACGCAGTGCGCTGAGCGGGATTGTCCCGCGCCGCCATAGCACGATTGCCGCCGGGATCACCACCAGCGCCGGCACCAGCGCCAGCCCGAGCAGCGCCCCCTGATAGCCCGCGAAGTGATAGCAGGCGTAATAGGCCACGACACCAATCAGGCTACCGGCGATCAGCGACAGGGCATTACCCGCCGCATCGCGAAAACCTTTCATCAAGGCCAGCAGCAGGTTTGCCCAGGCAATGCCCATCTGCACCAGCGCCACCAGCCGCACCAGCCCCTGATAGTGCGTGTGGCCGAACAGCCCCTGGCTGACCGGCGCGGCCGCCAGCAGAAAGACCAGCGCCAGCAGCGTTGAGAAGCCAAGCACCATCGCTGAGGAGGTGCCGACGACCTTATTCAGCTGCTGGCGATCGTCATGATGCTGCGCGACCAGTTTGGTGACGCCGTTGAAAATACCGGCGCCCGCCAGTACGCCAAGCACGGTCACCAGCTGGCGAAAGTTACCGGCCTGACCCACCCCTGCCGGGCCAAAGGAGACAGCCAGTAGTTTAACCACCAGCAGTCCGGCCCCAATTTTGACCAGCGTGGACGCGGCGGTCCACAGTGAAGCTTTAGCCAGCGACATATCAGGAGAAATAGCTCAGCAGCGAATTAATCACCGTACGCTGATTGGCTGACGACAGGTTATAGAACAGCGGCAGGCGCAGCAGACGTTCGCTCTCCTGGGTGGTATGACGATCGTCACCGCGGAATTCGCCAAAGTGCTCCCCCGCCGGGCAGCTATGCAGCGGAATGTAGTGGAACACGGCCAGAATTTCGGCCTCTTTTAGCCAGGCGATCAGGTTACTGCGATCGTCAATATCGCGCAGCTTAATATAAAACATGTGCGCGTTGTGCCCGCAGTCGGCCGGAATGACCGGCAGATCGATGCGACCGGCCCGAGCCAGTGGCAGCAGCGCATCATAATAGCGCTGCCAGAGCGTTAAACGTTGCTGGTTAATCTGTTCCGCCGCTTCCAGCTGCGCCCACAGATATGCCGCCTGCAGGTCAGACATCAGATAGCTGGAGCCGATATCGCGCCAGGTGTATTTATCCACCAGCCCGCGGAAGAACTGGCTACGGTTGGTCCCTTTTTCGCGGATAATTTCCGCACGTTCGATCAGCTTACGATCGTTAACCAGCGTCGCGCCACCTTCACCACCGGCAGTATAATTTTTGGTTTCATGGAAACTGAAACAGCCGATATGGCCGATCGTGCCCAGCGCTCGCCCTTTGTAAGTCGACATGACGCCCTGCGCGGCATCTTCCACCACGAACAGATTGTACTTGCTGGCAAGGGCCATGATGGTGTCCATCTCGCAGGCCACGCCGGCATAGTGTACCGGCACAATAGCGCGGGTTTTCTCAGTGATTGCCGCTTCAATTTTGGTTTCATCGATATTCATCGTATCGCGACGAATATCGACAAAGACGATTTTCGCCCCGCGCAATACAAAGGCGTTGGCGGTGGAGACGAAGGTATAGCTCGGCATAATCACTTCATCGCCCGGCTGGATATCCAGCAGCAGCGCGGCCATTTCCAGCGAAGCGGTGCAGGAAGGCGTCAACAGTGCTTTGGCAGTCCCGAACCGCTGCTCCATCCACTGCTGGCAGCGGCGGGTAAATCCGCCGTCGCCGCACAGTTTTCCGCTGTCCATCGCGGATTGCATATAATCAAGCTCGGTTCCCACCACCGGCGGTGCGTTAAATGGAATCATCATGTCACCTGTATAACCAGTACGCGGTGTTTTCCACATTCGCACCGCTGAGAATATAACGTTTAAGCGCGGCGGTGTTCCCCATCTGGGTTGCCACCCGCAGTGTAGACAGCCCGCGGAGTTCGGCCCAATGCCGTGCGGCCTGCATCAGTTCAGCACCCGCGCCGCGACCGGCCAGCAGGCCGATTCGGGCATCCGTCTCATTGAGCTGACGCAGTGAAACAAAAGCGCGAATGTCGCCATCGGCGGCGCGAAAAATAAGACACTGGTTATCGAAGGTTCCCCGCACCGCGTTTTCAATCCATTGGGCGTAGAAACGGCCGCTGGCATCGGCAGCATACCAGGGCGCGCGGAAGCGGCTTTGCGCAAAGGCCTGCGCCGCCAGCTCGCGCAGTCGTGGAATCTCTGCCGCCGTAGCCACTTCACAGCCCGCATCGGCAGACCGACCGACCGGCAGTGCCAGATCGACTTCGCCTTCTACGAGCTGGAAACCCAGCTGCTGTAGCGCATCCAGCCGCACGCCATCATCCGCCGCAATCTTCGCCTGCAAACGCGTCCAGCCGGCCAGCGCCTGAGCCGTCAGCGGCGGGGCGTCATCGCCAAAGCGCACAATCGCGCTCTGGATGCCGAAGAAGCGATTTTCCCACTCCAGGGGTTCAATACTGGCGCGGGCGAACACGGACAAGATCCAGTAAGTATTGGCCATAGCCGGTTTTTTCCAGACGTTTGGCTGCCCGCTTCACGCCGTCATCATCCAACCAACCGTTGCGCCAGCCAATTTCTTCAAGACAGGCAATTTTGAAGCCCTGACGCTTTTCCACCGTTTGTACGAACATACTGGCCTCGATCAGGCTATCGTGCGTACCGGTGTCCAGCCATGCAAAACCACGCCCAAGAAGCTCAACGGTCAGCGCACCATCCTCCAGATACATCTGGTTGATACTGGTAATTTCCAGCTCGCCACGCGATGACGGTTTCACCTGCTTCGCATATTCAGCAACTTTGCCATCATAGAAGTAGAGACCCGTTACCGCCCAGTTAGATTTGGGATTCTGCGGTTTTTCTTCCAGAGAAAGCGCGCGAAAATTATCGTCGAACTCCACTACGCCAAAACGCTCTGGATCCATGACCTGATACCCAAATACCGTCGCACCTTGAGTACGCGACGCGACGCTGCGTAGCTTAGGACTGAAGCTTTGGCCAAAGAAGATATTATCACCCAGCACCAGACAAGAGGGTTCACCATTAAGGAACTCTTCTCCGAGGATAAAGGCCTGCGCCAGGCCATCCGGGCTTGGTTGCACGGCATAATGCAGCTGAATACCGAATTCTTCCCCATCGCCGAGCAGGCGCTGAAAATCACGTTGATCCTCAGGCGTGGTGATCACCAGAATCTCACGAATACCGGCCAGCATCAGCACCGAAAGCGGATAGTAAATCATCGGCTTATCGTAGACAGGCAACAGCTGCTTTGACACTCCGCGGGTAATTGGATGCAAACGGGTGCCCGAACCACCTGCCAGAATAATACCTTTCATTGTTCTCTCCCGGGCGTTCAGGCCTGCAGTCCCAGACGCTCACCTTGATAGCTACCGTCCAGAACCTGCTGCCACCAGGTTTCATTTGTCAGGTACCACTGAACCGTTTTGCGCATACCGCTGGCAAAAGTCTCATCCGGTGTCCAGCCTAGTTCAGTTTCAATTTTCGACGCATCGATGGCATAGCGAAGATCGTGGCCAGGGCGATCGGCGACAAAGGTGATGAGATCGCGATAGTGCGCCACGCCATTCGGCTTGTGCGGTGCCAGCTCTTCCAGCAGATCGCAAATGGTTTCCACTACCTCAATATTCTTACGCTCGTTGTGCCCACCGATATTGTAAGTTTCGCCCGACTTACCGCGTGTCGCCACCAGGTACAGTGCTCTGGCGTGATCTTCAACGTACAGCCAGTCGCGAATTTGCTGGCCATTGCCATAAACCGACAGCGGCTTGCCTGCCAGCGCATTGAGGATGGTAAGCGGAATCAGCTTCTCTGGGAAATGATACGGTCCATAGTTATTTGAACAATTCGTGATCAGCGCTGGCAGGCCATAGGTGCGCTGCCATGCGCGCACCAGATGATCACTGCTGGCTTTAGAAGCGGAATAAGGACTACTAGGCGCATAAGGCGTCATTTCGGTAAAAAACGCGCCACTATCGTGAAGATCGCCATATACCTCGTCTGTCGAAATATGGTGGAAGCGAAACGCCGATTTTTTCTCATCGTCAGCCCCATTCCAGTAAGCACGTGCGGCCTCCAGCAGCGTATAGGTCCCGACGATATTGGTTTCAATAAACGCCGCCGGACCGTCAATGGAGCGATCGACATGACTTTCAGCCGCAAGGTGCATCACGATGTCGGGCTGGTAGCGGCAAAAAATGCGATCGAGTTCAGTTCGATCACAAATATCCACTTGTTCAAAAGCAAATCGGGCATCCTGGGCAACAGGAGACAGTGATTGTAAATTACCGGCATAGGTCAACTTATCAACGACGACGACCGTGTCAGAAGTTGCGTGAATGATTTCGCGAACAACCGCTGAGCCAATAAACCCGGCCCCACCGGTGACCAGAACCGTACTCACCGCCACACCCCTTTGGTATCGACAATATAATCCTGCGTCACACTATCGCCGCTGATGGCTTTAAACTCGTGATGGTCAACCAGCATCACCAGCACATCGGCGTTCGCCAATGCGTCATCCAGCAAGGCCAGCGTACACAGACCGTCAAGTTTCGCCGGAAGCTGGTGAATATTGGGTTCCACGACCAGCGTTTCACCGCTGTGCCAGCGGGCGATTTGCATAGCGATCGACATCGCCGGGCTTTCGCGTAAATCGTCGATATTCGGCTTAAAAGCCAGGCCAAAACAGGCGATCTTCAGCTCACTGGCGCGTTTATTACTGGCGGCCAGACAATCGGCGACCCGGGCTTTGACCTGCTCGATAACCCAGTCAGGTTTATGGTCGTTAACTTCACGAGCGGTGCGAATCAGCCGCGCCTGCTGCGGATTTTGCGCCACGATGAACCACGGGTCGACGGCGATGCAGTGTCCTCCTACCCCAGGTCCCGGCTGCAGAATATTCACGCGCGGATGACGGTTCGCCAGGCGAATCAGCTCCCAGACGTTAATGTCCTGCTCAGCGCAGATCAGCGACAGCTCGTTCGCAAACGCAATGTTAACGTCGCGGAAGCTGTTTTCGGTCAGCTTACACATCTCGGCGGTGCGAGAGTTGGTGACCACGCATTCGCCTTCGAGAAAAATTTTATACAGCTCGCTGGCGCGGGCGGAGCAAACCGGCGACATACCGCCGATAACGCGGTCGTTTTTAATCAGCTCGACCATGACCTGGCCTGGCAACACGCGCTCCGGGCAGTAGGCAATATTGACATCCGCCGCTTCACCAGCCTGCTGCGGGAAGCTCAGGTCCGGGCGCATTTCAGCGAGCCACGCGGCCATTTGCTCCGTCGAACCAACCGGAGAAGTGGACTCCAGAATCACCAGCGCCCCCTTCTTCAGCACTGGCGCAATGGATTTTGCCGCCGACTCGACGAAGACCATATCCGGTTCATGCAGATCTTTGAACGGGGTGGGTACGGCAATCAGGTATGCATCTGCCGCAACCGGCTCGGTCGTCGCACATAAATAGCCCTGCTCAACCGCCGTTTTGACCACGCTCGCCAGATCCGGCTCTACGATATGAATCTCGCCACGGTTAATGGTCTCCACGGCATGTTGATTGATATCAACGCCGACCACCCGCTTTTGCCGGGAGGCGAACGCGGCAGCGGTTGGCAGGCCAATATATCCAAGGCCAATCACTGAAATGGTAGAAAAACTCATAGCGTTACCTGATTATTTTTAAGTGCGGACAAAATACGGCGACATGCCTGGCCATCGCCGTAAGGATTATGCGCCCGGCTCATTGCCTGATACGCGGCATCATCCTGCAGCAAATGCGTGACTTCAGCGACGATACGCTGGCTGTCGGTCCCGACCAGACGCACGGTACCTGCGGCAATCGCCTCCGGGCGCTCCGTCATCTCACGCATCACCAGTACCGGTTTCCCTAACGATGGCGCCTCCTCCTGAATACCGCCGGAGTCGGTGAGGATCAGCCATGCGCGATCCATCAACCAGACAAACGGCAGATAATCCTGCGGTTCAATCAACATCACGTTATCGACATGACCGAGAATACGGTTCACCGGCTCGCTGACGTTCGGGTTCAGGTGCACCGGGTACACAATCTGGACATCGGGATTGCTGGCGGCGATTTCTGCCAGCGCGTGGCAAATTTGCTCAAACCCGCGGCCAAAGCTTTCCCGGCGGTGGCCGGTGACCAGAATCATCTTCTTGCCGTTCGCCAGGAAAGGGTAGCGCTGCATCAGTACGTTACGCAGCGCCTCATCGCCCAGCACCCGGTCGCGAACCCAGAACAACGCATCAATGACCGTATTGCCGGTGACCGTGATATGGCCATCGGTGATATTTTCGCGGAGCAGATTCTGCCGCGAGGTTTCTGTCGGGGCAAAGTGGTAGGTTGCCAGATGTCCGGTCAGCGTACGGTTCCCCTCTTCCGGCCACGGCGAGCTCAGATCGCCGGTTCGCAACCCCGCTTCGACGTGTCCGACCGGGATACGCTGATAGAACGCGGCCAGACTTGCAGCCATCGTCGTCGTGGTATCGCCGTGAACCAGCACAACGTCCGGTTTGAACGATTCCAGCACCGGTTTTAACCCTTCGAGGATACGGCAGGTGATTTCCGTCAGGCCCTGACCTGGCTGCATAATATTGAGGTCGTAATCCGGCACAATAGAAAAAAGTTTCAACACCTGGTCGAGCATCTCCCGATGCTGCGCCGTGACGCAAACTTTCGCCTCAAAGTGAGGATCTTTTGCCAGCGCATGAACCAGAGGTGCCATTTTGATGGCTTCGGGTCTGGTGCCAAATACCGTTAGTACTTTCACATCGATTCTCTTCGATTAGGTGATGAAGTTGATTAATGCTCCATCACAGGCCGCATTCACTGGACTCTGCGTCGCGATAATGCAACGCCTGCGCCGATGAGCGCGCCCACGATACCCCACATCACCATCAGAAATACGCGCCGCGGGCTATCGCGTTTTACCGGTTCTTCCGGCGTACGCAAATACCGGTAAGTCTGAAAACGTGGATCTAATGTCGGTCCGACGTTGAGCGTATTCAGCATGGCCCGGCTTTGGTCATAGTCGAGATCGTATTCCGGCCCCACCGCTTGCAAGTTTTCCAGCCGCGCCTGCAGCATTGGCCTGCCGAGCAAGAACAGCTCGGAATCCGGCAGCTGATCGGCCGGGATATCCGTTTCACTGCGGGAGATGTTGTGCTGCTGCGCCACTTTCAACGCCTCTTCCACGCTGTGAGTACGACGGTTGAAAATTTCGCGCGCCACCTCTTCCTGGCGCTTCACCTGTGCTTTCATCTGCACGGTGCGGGCCGCCCAGGCACCTTTCAGCTCGTCATTCAGATGCCCTGCCGCACGCTGGCTGGCGAAGGCCACGTACTGGCGCAGCAGATTATTGGCATCCGCCGCGGTCTCGGCCGTCAGCTTCACGCTGTCGTTAACATTTTTTAGCGGGTCGCCGGGCATGAACTGAATATTGTTAATCAGATCGTCCAGCAGCGCAGCGTCCGCGCGGGCATTGCCCGACTGGCGCTGTTTGTAATAGTCGGTTTGCAACCAAAAATCGCGGCGGGTATCCCAGGATCCCTGCTGCATGATGAACTCTTTGTAGGCTTGATCCATCGCCGACGGCTGGTCGACAGGAACCAGATTGGCTTTAATATCCAGATTGCGTAAGAACTGCTGTTGAGAATAGTAACCGCCCAGCATATTCACGGTTGGCCGATCGGTTATCGCCGTTGCGCTCCACTCCTGGCGAGCAAAGAAGGCGTAAACCAGAACGATCAGCGCAAATAGCACGGCCATACCGGCTATCCAGATTTTTCCTGCCCATAAGGCGCGAAACAGCCCGCGAATATCCAGCTCATTCTCAACGTTCACTGCTTGTGCTCCCGGTAATGGTTGAGTCATCACGTCCCCAGTTCTACTTGGTTAATTTTGGATTATTGCCGCTGTGTCGCCGTATTCTGCGTCTGATGCGCTTAACCAGTCGCGCCACTTTCCATGCGCGTTTAATGCAGTAGCCATAAAGGAAAAAGGCCAACAAAAAGAGAATTAACATCACCCATTCAGGAACGATACGGGTATATTCCGCCACCACGCCCACCAGCGCCAGCAGCGCGGCCGCCAGCGTGATCAGGACAAACGCCTGTCGGGAAGTAAACCCGGCACGCATGATCAAATGATGAATATGCTGGCGATCCGGAGAGAACGGACTCATGCCTTTACGCAGGCGACGATACATAATCGCCACCATATCCATCAACGGAATCGCAATAATCCACAGGGCGGTCACCGGGCTAATGGGATGCGTTTTGCCCTGGGTCGTTTCCAGCAGAATCCAGATGATGGTGAAGCCAATCATGGTACTGCCGGCATCCCCCATAAAAACTTTATAACGACGGCCAAGCGCGCCGAGGTTAAGTAAAATATAGGGCAGAATGGCGGCTATCATCGCAAAACACCACATTGCCAGGCTGTATTGGCCGTCAAACCACAGAATAATGCCGGTTGCCGCAAAGGAGACCGATGACAGACCGCCGAGCAGGCCGTCGATACCATCGACCATATTAAAGGCGTTAATCGCGGCCCAGACGGCAAAAAGGGTGAGGAAGAAACCAAAGGGGCCGAGGACCAGCTCCCACGAACCAAAAATATAGCCCAGACTACTCAGGTGCAGATTTCCTGCCGTCATCATGACAACGGCAATGGCGGCCTGAATCACCGCGCGAATTTTTACACTGATATCAAACCGGTCATCCAGCGCACCGACCAGCACAAGGATGCCGGCACAGGCCAGATATAAGGATGAATGGGGAATGTAATAATCAGCGATGGCAAAAGTAAAACAAATGCCAGCATAAACTGAGATGCCACCCACTAACGGAACCAAACCCTGGTGCCGTTTTCGATAGTTAGGTTTATCCACTAACCCGACTTTTTTTGCTGCTTTTCGGGCAACAAATATAAAAAGGGTAGTGAATAAGAAAATACTGATTAATTCAGTAATAGCAGTGAGTAAATTCACAACACATGTGCTCTCAGCATGGTTAATCCGGGAAGTATAACGACGATGTCTCAACTCCTGAAGGGGTAAAGCAGAACATTACAAATTTATTGTATAGATTTTAGTCTGTTAAAATCATCTCTGCCTGGAGTGGTGCGCTAATCATACGATAATCCCTGCTTCCTTTTCCCTTCCTGGATCATACAAACCCAAAAAACAAAACGCCACGCGATTGCGTGGCGTTTTTGGGCTTTTTTTTAACTTACGAGCGCTTCATCATATCGAAGAAGTCATCGTTCGTTTTGGTCATCGCCAGTTTGTTGATGAGGAACTCCATCGCGTCAATCTCACCCATCGGATGGATAATTTTACGCAGGATCCACATCTTCTGCAGCTCTTCCTGGGTGGTGAGCAGCTCTTCTTTACGGGTACCGGAACGGTTGTAGTCGATAGCCGGGAAGACGCGTTTTTCAGCGATTTTACGCGAGAGATGCAGCTCCATGTTACCGGTGCCTTTAAACTCTTCGTAGATAACCTCATCCATTTTGGAGCCGGTATCAATCAGCGCGGTGGCGATGATTGTCAGGCTGCCGCCCTCTTCCACGTTACGTGCTGCACCGAAGAAACGCTTCGGACGATGCAGGGCGTTGGCATCCACACCACCGGTCAATACTTTACCGGAAGCCGGAACAACGGTGTTGTAGGCACGTGCCAGACGAGTAATGGAGTCGAGCAGAATGATAACGTCTTTCTTGTGCTCAACCAGACGTTTCGCCTTCTCGATAACCATCTCGGCAACCTGAACGTGGCGAGAAGCCGGTTCGTCAAAGGTAGAAGCAACCACTTCACCTTTAACCAGACGCTGCATCTCGGTCACTTCTTCCGGACGTTCGTCGATCAGCAGCACCATCAGCACGCAGTCAGGATGGTTGTACGCGATGCTCTGCGCGATATTCTGCAGCAGCATGGTTTTACCGGCTTTCGGCGGTGCAACAATCAGACCACGCTGACCGCGACCAATTGGCGAAGCCAGATCCAGCACACGTGCGGTTAAGTCTTCGGTTGAACCGTTACCACGTTCCATGCGCAGACGTGAGTTCGCATGCAGCGGCGTCAAGTTCTCGAACAGGATCTTATTACGCGCGTTTTCCGGCTTGTCGTAGTTAACTTCGTTAACTTTCAACAGCGCAAAGTAACGCTCACCCTCTTTAGGAGGACGAATCTTACCGGAAATGGTGTCACCAGTGCGGAGGTTGAAACGGCGGATTTGGCTTGGGGATACGTAGATGTCATCGGGACCGGCGAGGTAGGAGCTGTCTGCGGAGCGGAGGAAACCAAATCCATCCTGCAGTATCTCCAGTACGCCATCGCCAAAGATATCTTCGCCACTCTTCGAATGCTGCTTGAGGATGGCAAAAATAATATCCTGCTTACGCATACGGGCCAGGTTTTCCAGCCCCATATTTTCGCCGAGAGTAATCAGCTCAGAAACCGGCGTATTCTTTAATTCGGTAAGATTCATAATGGTGTGGGTTCTTAAACTCGGGGTAGAACTCGAACTTAATGTTGTGAATGGTATGGCAGGAACATCCATGCCTGTTAACGGCCTTCATCTCGTGCCTGTACGTTGCCTGGTCACAGGAAAGAACGCAGAGCTGGAACGACAAAACGGAATGAGTGAAAAGCCCGGAATTTGTAGCCTCTCGCGCATTTTCTGCGGGACGCTTCGGGTAAAACAAGATTCAAACAATAAGGTATGTTTAAAACGAAGTCTGAAGTTAACTTAGCACGACTCTGGCCGGGCGTCCAGAGTTCCGCTAAAAATAGGAACCCGGACGCCGGAATGGCAAACTGCTTACGCCAGGTTGGCGTCGAGGAAATCTTTCAGCTGGCCTTTAGACAGTGCGCCAACCTTAGTTGCCGCCACTTCGCCGTTCTTAAACAGCAGCAGAGTCGGGATGCCGCGAATGCCGTATTTCGGCGCAGTACCCGGGTTCTGATCGATGTTCAGTTTAGCTACGGTCAGTTTGCCCTGATACTCTTCAGCGATCTCATCCAGAATCGGGGCGATCATTTTGCACGGACCGCACCACTCTGCCCAGAAATCGACGAGGGTTAGCCCGTCAGCCTTGAGTACGTCCGTGTCAAAACTGTCGTCAGTCAGGTGAATAATTTTATCGCTCATATTTAACTCCACAGGAATAAGCCTGGTGTGTTGGTGTCGCAGACATCAACGACGTGCCGATGCTACGTTATACACGTTATTTTTCAGGATGCCTCTATTACTGGCCACTGCGCGATCCGATCCCTCATGGATGTCGTCTTGCAGGAGCCAAAGCAAACCGCCTTCAAACCGTTCCCGGTAGATTAATTCTCCTCGACTCGCTGAGTAGTCTAAGCTTTCGAGGATTCATCAGGTTGCCGTAGATGCACCTTAAGTCATTTCGCGTATAGCCAACGAAAGGTTGACGTTATTTCAACGGATACGCTTTCTTAATGCAATAGTTAGCTGATATTCTACCACACTATGAGCAAAACACATTTAACAGAACAGAAGTTTTCCGACTTCGCCCTGCACCCGGCAGTGATTGAAGCCCTTGAAAAGAAAGGGTTTCATAATTGTACGCCCATTCAGGCACTCGCTCTTCCGCTAACGCTGGAAGGTCGTGATGTCGCCGGGCAGGCGCAAACCGGTACCGGAAAAACGATGGCGTTCCTGACGTCAACGTTTCATTACCTTCTCTCTCACCCGGCCAGCGCTGACCGCCAGGTAAACCAACCGCGTGCGCTGATCATGGCTCCTACGCGTGAGCTGGCGGTACAAATTCACGCTGACGCAGAACCGCTGGCTGCGGCCACTGGCCTGAAGCTGGGTCTGGCGTACGGCGGCGATGGCTACGATAAGCAGCTGAAAGTGCTGGAAAGCGGCGTCGATATTCTGATCGGTACCACCGGTCGTCTTATTGATTACGCTAAACAGAATCACATTAACCTTGGTGCGATTCAGGTCGTCGTACTGGATGAAGCCGATCGCATGTACGATCTCGGCTTTATTAAAGATATCCGCTGGCTGTTCCGTCGCATGCCGCCGACCAATCAGCGTCTGAACATGCTGTTCTCCGCAACCCTTTCTTACCGTGTCCGCGAACTGGCGTTTGAACAAATGAACAACGCCGAATATGTTGAAGTCGAGCCGGAACAGAAAACGGGTCACCGGATTAAAGAAGAGCTGTTCTATCCTTCCAACGAAGAAAAAATGCGCCTGCTGCAGACGCTTCTGGAAGAAGAGTGGCCGGATCGCGCCATTATTTTCGCGAACACTAAACATCGTTGCGAAGATATCTGGGGCCACCTGGCAGCAGACGGTCATCGCGTCGGTTTGTTAACCGGCGACGTCGCACAGAAAAAACGTCTGCGGATTCTTGAAGAGTTCACCCGTGGCGATATCGACATTCTGGTGGCGACCGACGTTGCTGCACGTGGTCTGCATATCCCGGCCGTAACGCATGTCTTTAACTATGACCTGCCGGACGACTGTGAAGATTACGTCCACCGTATCGGCCGTACCGGTCGCGCGGGCGCCAGCGGTCACTCCATCAGCCTGGCCTGCGAAGAGTACGCGCTGAATCTTCCGGCGATTGAGACCTACACCGGTCACTCTATTCCGGTCAGCAAATACAACCCAGATGCACTTATGACAGATTTGCCTAAGCCGCTGCGCCTGACGCGCCCGCGCACTGGCAATGGCCCGCGTCGCAGCGGTCCGCCTCGTAACCGTCGTCGTTCAGGTTAAATACATTTATGCTCAGTTCCACCTCGCTTTATGCAGCTATCGATCTTGGTTCTAATAGCTTTCATATGTTGGTTGTACGCGAGGTGGCCGGGAGCATCCAGACGCTCAGCCGCATCAAGCGCAAAGTGCGTCTGGCCGCTGGCCTGAACAGCGATAACACGCTCTCCGCGGAAGCGATGGAGCGTGGATGGCAGTGTTTGCGTCTGTTTGCCGAACGCCTGCAGGATATCCCCCCCATTCAGATTCGCGTTGTGGCCACCGCCACGCTGCGCCTGGCCGTCAATGCCGACGAGTTTTTAGCCAAGGCCCGGGAAATTCTCGGCTGTCCGGTGCAGGTAATCAGCGGTGAAGAAGAAGCCCGTCTGATTTATCAAGGCGTTGCCCATACGACCGGCGGCGAAGACCGGCGCCTGGTTGTCGATATTGGCGGCGCCAGTACCGAACTGGTGACTGGTACGGGGGCACAGACCACCTCTCTTTTTAGCCTGTCGATGGGGTGCGTCACCTGGCTGGAACGCTACTTCGCCGATCGCAACCTGACAAAAGAAAACTTCGATCTCGCAGAAAATGCGGCTCGGGAAGTTCTGCGTCCGATTACTGACATCCTGAATTACCACGGCTGGAAAGTTTGCGTCGGCGCATCCGGTACCGTTCAGGCTCTGCAGGAAATCATGATGGCGCAGGGAATGGACGAGCGTATCACCCTGGCTAAATTGCAGCAGCTCAAGCAGCGTGCGATCCAGTGCGGGCGCCTGGAAGAGCTGGAAATCGAAGGTTTAACCTTAGAACGAGCGCTGGTTTTCCCCAGCGGGCTGGCCATACTTATCGCCATCTTCAGCGAACTGAATATTCAGTGTATGACCCTCGCGGGCGGTGCGCTCCGTGAAGGCCTGGTTTACGGCATGCTGCATCTGTCCGTCGATCAGGATATCCGTAGCCGTACGCTGCGCAATATTCAACGCCGCTTCATGATCGACACCGAGCAGGCCCAGCGTGTAACCCAACTCGCCGCACATCTGGTGAATCAGCTGGACGATGCCTGGGAGCTGGAATCGCTCAGCCGCGAGCTGCTCGCCAGCGCCTGCGAGCTGCACGAAATTGGCCTGAGCGTCGATTTTAAACGCGCCCCGCAGCACGCCGCCTATCTGGTGAGCAACCTCGATCTCCCCGGTTTCACGCCGGCGCAGAAAAAACTGCTCGCCACGCTGCTGCTCAACCAGACCAATACCATCGACCTCTCCTCGCTCCATCAGCAAAATGCGGTGAAACCGCGGGTTGCTGAGCACCTGTGTCGGCTGCTGCGTCTGGCGATCCTGTTTGCCAGCCGCCGTCGCGACGATCTGCTGCCGGCCATTTCACTCACCGTCGACGGCGAGAAACTGGTGCTGACGCTGCCGGAGGGGTGGCTGGAAAGTCATCCGCTGGGTCGGGAGATGGTGGAGCAGGAGTGCCAGTGGCAAAGCTATGTCCACTGGGCTCTCGAAGTGGCTTAATTTCGCCTGATAAGCAGCGGGCTCAGTAAAATCTCCCGCTGTGTGCCACCGGGAGATACGCGGTCGTACTACTTCCCTTTCGCTTTTGCCAGCATCGCGCGAATATTGGCGACGTTGGCCTGCCCTTTATGCATCCGCTCCTCCGGCGAGATAACCTTGCGCTCCTGCTCCCAGATCAGGTCATCCTGCGGTAGCTCCAGCAGAAAACGGCTGGGCTCAGGGCGCACCAGCTCTCCGTACTGACGACGCTCTTTACACAGCGTGAAGGTCAGTTCTTTTTGCGCGCGGGTAATCCCGACATACGCCAGGCGGCGCTCTTCATCCACGTTGTCTTCATCGATGCTACTCTGATGCGGCAGCAGCCCCTCTTCCATACCCACCAGATAGACGTAGGGAAACTCCAGCCCCTTTGAGGCGTGCAGGGTCATCAACTGCACCTGATCCGACTCTTCATCGGACTCGCCGCGCTCCATCATATCGCGCAGGGTAAAACGGGTGACCACCTGGGTCAGGGTCATTGGCTCGTCTATGTCGCTGCCCTCGAGCATCTCCGTCATCCAGCTGAACAGCTGATTGACGTTTTTCATCCGCATTTCTGCGGCCTTCGGGCTCGGAGAGGTCTCATACAGCCAGGATTCATAATCCACCCCGCGAATCAGATCGCGCACCGCGGCGACCGGTTCGCGCTCCGCCAGGCGCTGGATGTCAGCCAGCCACTGCGTAAACCCGGTGAGCGCATCATAGCCGCGACCGGTTAGCGTCTGGTTGAGGCCCATATCAAAACTGGCGGTAAACAAGCTTTTGTTACGGGTCATCGCCCACTCGCCCAGCTTTTGCAAGGTGGCCGGGCCGATTTCGCGCTTTGGCGTATTAACGATACGCAGGAAAGCGCTGTCATCATCCGGGTTGGTCAGCACGCGCAGATAGGCCAACAGGTCTTTAATCTCGGGCCGTGAAAAGAACGACGTACCGCCCGAAATTTTGTACGGGATGCGGTTTTGCATCAGCATCTTTTCAAAGACCCGCGACTGATGGTTGCCGCGGTAGAGAATGGCGTAATCTTTATATTGCGTCTTATTGATAAAGTGGTGGGCGATCAGTTCCCCGGTCACCCGCTCCGCTTCATGTTCTTCATGGTTCGCTGAAAGCACTTTAAGCTCTGCGCCATATCCCAGCTCGGAAAACAGGCGTTTTTCGAAGACGTGCGGGTTGTTGGCAATCAGGATGTTAGCGGCTTTTAGTATGCGCCCGGAAGAACGGTAGTTCTGTTCCAGCTTAATCACCTGCAGCGCCGGGAAATCCTGGCTCAGCAGGACCAGGTTCTGCGGCCGTGCTCCGCGCCAGGAGTAGATCGACTGGTCATCATCGCCGACGACGGTAAAGCGCGCACGCTGCCCCACCAGCAGCTTCACCATCTCATACTGACTGGTGTTGGTATCCTGATATTCATCCACCAGCAGATAGCGAATCTTGTTCTGCCAGCGTTCACGCACCTCTTCATTGCGCTGTAACAGCAGGGTCGGCAACAGGATCAGATCGTCAAAATCCAGCACGTTGCAGGCCTTCATATGGGCATCATAGAGCCCGTAGCAGTGGGCAAAGATCCGATCCCGTTCACCCTTTGCGCCTGCCGCGGCCTGTGCCGGGGTTTGCAGATCGTTTTTCCAGTTGGAGATCGTCGAGATCAGCTGCTGTAACACGACTTTATCGTCGTCGATGAGCCCTTCGGTCAGCTCTTTAAGCAGCGCAACCTGGTCGGTATCATCGAACAGAGAAAAGTTAGATTTCATCCCCAGCGCAGCATATTCGCGCTTAATAATATCCAGCCCCAGGGTATGGAAGGTGGAAATCATCAGGCCCCGCGCTTCTTTGCGCCCCAGCGTTTGCCCGACACGTTCTTTCATTTCACGTGCCGCTTTGTTGGTAAAGGTTACCGCCGCAATATGGCGCGCCTGATAGCCGCATCCGCGGATCAGGTGAGCGATTTTATTGGTGATAACGCGGGTCTTACCGGAACCGGCGCCCGCCAGCACCAGGCACGGTCCGGTAACAAATTCGACGGCTTGTTGTTGGCCAGGGTTTAAACGCATGGGAGTCTTGCTCAATCTTCGAACGGGGTGGGGATTGTAGCAGAAAGCCGGGTGGAGATTTACCGGCTAATGGTAAAGTGTTGGCAACACCGATAATCCAGAGAACAAAACAATGGCAAAGTCCGCAGCAGCCCTGCATATCCTGGTAAAAGAAGAGAAACTGGCCCTGGAGATCCTCGCTAAACTGGCGCGAGGCGTCAGCTTCGATCACCTGGCAAAACGCTATTCGAAATGCCCGTCCGGACGCAACGGCGGCGATCTCGGTGAGTTTACGCAGGGGGCGATGGTCGGGCCGTTTGATAAAGCCGTCTTCACCTGCCCGCTGCTAAAGCCCTACGGACCGGTAAAAACGAAGTTCGGCTACCACATCATTAAGGTGCTCTACCGCCGCTAGCGCATGCTAATATTGCCCTCTGATTCATCGTCAATTATCAAGGTACGATCATGGCAAAAACAGCGGCAGCAATGCACATCCTGGTGAAAGAAGAGAAACTGGCACTCGACCTGCTGGAGCAGATTAAAAACGGCGCCGATTTCGAGAAGCTGGCGAAAAAGCACTCCACTTGCCCGTCAGGCAAAAAGGGCGGTCATTTAGGCGAGTTCAAACAGGGCCAGATGGTTCCGGCATTTGATAAAGTCGTCTTCTCCTGCCCTGAGCTGGAGCCGACCGGCCCGCTGCACACTCAGTTTGGCTACCACATTATCAAAGTCCTGTACCGCAAATAAAAAGCCGGGTGGCGGCTACGCCTTACCCGGCCTACATCTTGCGGTTGTGTGGGTCGGGTAAGCGGAGCGCCACCCGACAATCGGGTTAACCCGCTACTGCAATACGCTTCATATCAGTCATATAGCCGCGCAGTTTCTTACCCACCTGCTCAATAGCGTGGCTGCGGATGGCTTCATTCACGTCGCGCAGCTGAGCGTTGTCTACCGCGCCTTCGGCAATCGCTTTGCCCAGGTCGCCGGTCTGCAGGGTAGTCATGAACTCTTTCAGCAGCGGTACGCAGGCATAAGAGAACAGGTAGTTACCGTATTCTGCGGTATCGGAGATAACCACGTTCATTTCATACAGACGCTTACGCGCGATGGTGTTCGCGATCAGCGGCAGCTCATGCAGTGATTCGTAGTAAGCAGACTCTTCGATGATACCGGAATCAACCATGGTTTCGAACGCCAGCTCAACGCCCGCTTTCACCATCGCGATCATCAGAACGCCTTTATCGAAGTACTCCTGCTCGCCGATTTTGCCTTCAAACTGCGGTGCGGTTTCGAACGCGGTTTTACCGGTCTCTTCACGCCAGGTCAGCAGTTTCTTATCGTCGTTGGCCCAGTCAGCCATCATGCCAGAGGAGAATTCGCCGGAGATGATGTCATCCATATGTTTCTGGAACAGTGGCGCCATGATCTCTTTCAGCTGTTCGGACAGCGCATAAGCACGCAGTTTCGCCGGGTTAGACAGGCGATCCATCATCAGGGTGATACCGCCCTGCTTCAGCGCTTCGGTGATGGTTTCCCAGCCGAACTGAATCAGTTTTTCGGCGTATGCCGGATCGGTACCTTCTTGCACCAGCTTGTCGAAGCACAGCAGAGAACCGGCCTGCAGCATACCGCACAGGATAGTCTGCTCGCCCATCAGGTCAGATTTCACTTCCGCAACAAAGGATGATTCCAGAACGCCCGCACGGTGACCACCGGTTGCCGCGGCCCAGGCTTTAGCAATCGCCATGCCTTCGCCTTTCGGGTCGTTTTCCGGGTGAACCGCGATCAGAGTCGGTACGCCGAAACCACGTTTGTACTCTTCACGCACTTCGGTACCCGGGCACTTCGGCGCCACCATCACGACGGTGATGTCTTTACGAATCTGCTCACCCACTTCGACGATGTTGAAGCCGTGGGAGTAGCCCAGCGCCGCGCCATCTTTCATCAGCGGCTGAACGGAACGCACAACGTCGGAGTGCTGTTTGTCCGGCGTCAGGTTAACCACCAGGTCAGCCTGCGGGATCAGCTCTTCGTAGGTACCCACTTTGAAGCCGTTTTCGGTCGCTTTACGCCAGGATGCGCGCTTTTCAGCAATCGCTTCTTTACGCAGCGCATAGGAGATATCCAGGCCGGAATCACGCATGTTCAGGCCCTGGTTCAGACCCTGCGCGCCACAGCCGACAATGACCACTTTTTTACCCTGAAGGTAGCTCGCGCCATCGGCGAATTCGTCGCGGCCCATAAAGCGACATTTACCCAGCTGCGCCAGCTGCTGGCGCAGATTCAGTGTATTAAAGTAGTTAGCCATGGTGATACCTCGTGATGTTGTACTGTCTTATTGTTCGGTTCGCTTGCCGTGTCTGTGCAAGAGAGAATGAACTTACTATATGACAGGAAATTTATTGCGGAAATTGATATATTCACAACGTCACGTTGCAATTTCTGCAATGCAAAACCGTGGAGTACGGAGTGTGGATTTACGCGATCTGAAAACCTTCCTGCATCTGGCCGAAAGCCGCCATTTTGGCCGCAGCGCGCGGGCGATGCACGTCAGTCCTTCCACCCTTTCACGCCAGATCCAGCGCCTGGAAGAAGATCTCGGGCAGCCGCTGTTTGTTCGCGATAACCGTACCGTCACCTTGACCGAAGCGGGCGAAGAGCTGCGCCTGTTCGCACAGCAGACGCTGCTACAGTACCAGCAGCTTCGTCATGCCATCGATCAGCAAGGTCCTTCGCTTTCCGGCGAGCTGCATATCTTCTGCTCGGTAACGGCAGCCTACAGCCATCTGCCGCCGATTCTCGATCGCTTCCGCGCTGCCCACCCTTCGGTGGAGATCAAGCTTTCCACCGGCGATGCCGCCGATGCGATGGAGAAGGTCGTCACCGGCGAGGCCGATCTCGCGATTGCCGGCAAGCCGGAAACGCTACCGGGCTCCGTGGCGTTTTCGATGCTGGAAAACCTGGCGGTCGTGCTGATCGCCCCGGCATTAGCCTGTCCGGTGCGCACCCAGGTGAGCCAGGAGAAGCCCGACTGGTCAACCGTACCGTTTATCATGGCCGATCAAGGGCCGGTGCGTCGCCGCATCGAACTGTGGTTTCGCCGCCATAAAATCAGCAATCCCTCGATTTACGCCACCGTGGGCGGCCATGAAGCGATGGTGTCGATGGTCGCGCTCGGCTGCGGCGTGGCTTTAATTCCGGAAGTAGTACTGGAGAACAGCCCGGAACCGGTACGCAATCGCGTGATGATTTTAGAGCGCAGCGATGAGAAAACGCCGTTTGAACTGGGCGTATGCGCACAAAAAAAGCGGCTGTATGAGCCGCTTATTGATGCTTTCTGGTCGATTCTGCCTAACCACTGACGTTTTTGCCGGGTGGCGGCGAAACGCCTTACCCGGACGGGGATCTGATTGTCAGCCCGCTAAGCGCAGCGCCATCAGGCATTAGCCCGCGAGAAAGAACCTGAACGCCGGGTTATTGGTTTCGTCGTGGCAGTCGTAGCCCAGCTCATGGAGTCGGGTTTCGAAATCCGGCTCATGATCGCCAAGCTCGAACGCCGCCAGCACGCGGCCATAATCGGTTCCGTGGCTGCGGTAATGGAACAACGAGATGTTCCAGTGGGTCCCTAACGTATGCAGGAACTTGAGCAGCGCCCCCGGTGATTCGGGGAATTCGAAGCTGAACAGTCGCTCCTGCAGCGGTTTTGACGGCCGCCCACCGACCATATAGCGCACATGAAGTTTCGCCATTTCGTCATCAGAAAGATCGACAACGCTATAGCCGCCTTCGTGCAGCAGACTCAAAATCTCTTTGCGTTCCTCCAGACCGCGGCTCAGACGAACCCCGACAAAAATGCAGGCATCTTTGGCATCAGCAAAACGGTAGTTGAACTCGGTCACTGAACGACCGCCCAGCAGCTGACAGAACTTCAGGAAGCTGCCCTTCTCTTCCGGAATGGTCACCGCCAGCAGCGCTTCACGTTGCTCTCCCAGCTCGCAGCGTTCGGAAACGTAGCGCAGGCCGTGGAAGTTAACGTTGGCCCCGGAAAGCACATGTGCCAACCGCTCGCCGCGGATGTCATGCTGCGCGATATACTTTTTCATTCCTGCCAGCGCCAGCGCACCAGACGGTTCAGCCACGGCGCGGACATCTTCGAACAGGTCTTTCATCGCCGCGCAAATCGCATCGCTGTCGACGGTGACGATATCGTCAAGATACTCCTGGCAGAGGCGGAAGGTCTCGTCACCGATACGTTTCACCGCCACGCCTTCGGCAAACAGCCCGACGCGCGGCAGATCGACCGGATGCCCGGCGTCCAGCGCGGCTTTCAGACAGGCGGAGTCCTCTGCTTCCACCGCGATCACTTTGATCTGCGGCATCAGCTGCTTGATCAGCACCGCTACGCCTGCGGCCAGGCCACCGCCGCCTACCGGGACAAACACGCGATCCAGATGTGCGTCCTGCTGTAGCAGCTCCAGCGCCAGCGTTCCCTGCCCGGCAATCACCATCGGGTGGTCAAACGGCGGGACCCAGGTGAAGTTCTGCTGTTGCGCCAGTTCGATAGCTTTCGCTTTTGCTTCATCGAAATTAGCGCCGTGGAGCAGGACCTCACCGCCAAAGTTACGCACGGCATCCACTTTGATATCCGCCGTGGCAACCGGCATGACGATCAGCGCCTTCACGCCAAGACGCGATGCCGAGAACGCAACCCCCTGGGCGTGGTTGCCCGCAGAAGCGGTGATCACGCCCTGCGCTTTTTGCTCTTCCGTCAGGCCTGCCATCATTGCGTAGGCCCCACGCAGCTTGAAGCTATGAACCGGCTGGCGATCTTCGCGCTTCACCAGAATCACGTTATCAAGACGCGACGAGATTTTTTCCATTTTTTGCAACGGCGTAATTTGCGCCGCTTCATAGACCGGTGCGCGCAGCACCGCCCTGAGATATTCCGCCCCCTCGGGGGCGGCAGACAGGGGTTGTGATTCAGCCATCATTAACCCCCCAGTTTTGATTTATCGCGAACCGCGCCCTTATCGGCGCTGGTTGCCAGGCTGGCATACGCGCGGAGTGCGAAGGAGACCTGACGTTCACGCGCTTTCGGCGTCCAGGCACGATCGCCGCGGGCCTCTTGTGCTTCACGACGCGCGGCAATTTCGGCATCGCTCAGCTGCAGCTGAATACCCCGGTTTGGAATATCAATGGCAATCATATCGCCATCTTCAATGATCGCAATATTGCCGCCGCTGGCTGCTTCCGGCGAGACATGGCCAATCGACAGGCCCGAGGTACCGCCAGAGAAACGTCCGTCGGTGATCAGCGCACAGGCTTTACCCAGGCCCATGGACTTCAGGAAGGTCGTCGGATAGAGCATTTCCTGCATTCCCGGACCACCCTTCGGCCCTTCATAGCGAATAACCACGACGTCGCCCGCCACCACTTTACCGCCAAGGATCGCGTCAACGGCTTCGTCCTGGCTTTCGTAGACTTTCGCCGGGCCGGTGAATTTCAGAATACTGTCATCCACCCCTGCGGTTTTAACGATACAGCCGTTTTCCGCAAAGTTGCCATACAGCACCGCCAGACCGCCGTCTTTGCTGTAAGCATGCTCCAGCGAACGGATACACCCTTCGGCACGATCGTCATCCAGCGTATCCCAGCGGCAGTCCTGCGAGAACGCCTGAGTCGTCCGAATACCCGCCGGGCCGGCGCGGAACATTTTTTTCACCGCGTCATCTTTGGTCAGCATGACATCATATTGATCGAGCGTTTGTGGCAGAGTCAGACCGAGAACGTTTTTCACATCGCGGTTCAGCAGCCCGGCACGATCGAGCTCGCCGAGAATACCCAGTACGCCGCCCGCGCGGTGCACATCTTCCATATGGTACTTCTGCGTGCTCGGCGCCACCTTACACAGCTGCGGAACCTTGCGGGACAGCTTATCGATATCGCTCATCGTGAAGTCAATTTCCGCTTCCTGCGCGGCGGCCAGCAGGTGCAGAACGGTGTTCGTCGACCCCCCCATGGCGATATCCAGCGTCATGGCGTTTTCGAACGCCGCTTTGCTGGCGATATAACGTGGCAGCGCAGATTCGTCATCCTGCTCGTAATAGCGCTTCGTCAGTTCAACGATACGTTTACCTGCGTTGAGGAACAGCTCTTTACGGTCGGCGTGAGTCGCCAGCAGAGAACCATTACCCGGCTGGGACAGACCCAGCGCTTCGGTCAGGCAGTTCATCGAGTTGGCGGTAAACATCCCCGAACAGGAACCACAGGTCGGACAGGCGGAACGCTCGACCTGCTCACTCTGTTCGTCGGAGACTTTTGGATCCGCCCCCTGAATCATCGCATCGACAAGGTCGAGTTTGATGATTTTGTCAGAAAGCTTGGTTTTCCCGGCTTCCATTGGGCCACCGGAAACAAAAATCACCGGAATATTCAGGCGCAAGGAGGCCATCAGCATCCCCGGGGTGATTTTGTCGCAGTTGGAAATGCAGACCATGGCATCGGCGCAGTGCGCGTTAACCATGTACTCAACCGAGTCGGCGATCAGTTCACGGGATGGCAGTGAATAAAGCATACCCCCATGCCCCATGGCGATCCCATCATCCACCGCGATGGTGTTAAATTCTTTGGCAACGCCGCCTGAGGCTTCAATCTGCTCAGCAACCAGCTTACCCAGATCGCGCAGATGTACGTGACCCGGTACGAATTGGGTGAAGGAGTTAACAACGGCGATAATCGGCTTACCGAAATCAGCATCGGTCATCCCGGTTGCGCGCCACAGCGCGCGGGCACCCGCCATATTACGGCCGTGAGTGGTGGTGGCGGAACGGTACTTAGGCATGCTTTAGTTACTCCCAGTCTCTGTGACATGGGGCGCTGCGTGCCACCCCATTTTTTTATGCTTATGCTTGAAATATGACGGGTATATTTATTGGTTAACCTGATCCAACCAGCCCCATTTGTCCTCGGTTTCACCGGTGAAGAGACCAAAGAAGGCCTGCTGAATACGCTTGGTGACCGGGCCACAGCGACCTTCGCCAACCTGAATACCGTCCACGCTGCGCACCGGGGTGATTTCCGCAGCAGTACCAGACATAAAGACTTCATCAGCCAGATACAGAGATTCACGGGACAGCACCTGCTCGCGGACTTCAATATCCAGATCTTTTGCCAGTTTAATGATCGCGTCGCGGGTAATGCCCGGCAGCGCAGAAGAGGTAAATGGCGGCGTGAACAACACGCCATCTTTCACTTCAAACAGGTTCTCACCCGCGCCCTCGGAGATATAGCCGTTAACGTCCAGCGCGATCCCTTCCTGATAACCATGGCGGCGCGCTTCGCTGCCAACCAGCAGGGAAGAGAGGTAGTTACCACCGGCTTTTGCAGCGGTCGGGATGGTGTTGGGCGCGACACGGTTCCAGGAAGAAACCATCGCATCGATCCCCTGATCCAGCGCTTCAGCGCCAAGATAAGCTCCCCACGGGAACGCCGCGATGATCACGTCAGTGCTGTATCCCGCAGGCGGGTTAACACCCATGCCGACGTCGCCAACAAAGACCAGTGGACGAATATACGCGCTGGTCAGGTTATTTTTGCGGATAACTTCGCGGCAGGCTTCCATCAGCTCATCAATGCTTTGAGAGACCGGAAAACGATAGATTTTGGCTGAGTCATGCAGACGCTGCATATGTTCGCGATGACGGAACACCACCGGTCCTTTATGCGAGTCGTAGCAACGGATGCCTTCAAACACGGAAGTACCGTAGTGAAGCGCGTGAGACATCACGTGAACCTTCGCCTCTCCCCACGGAACCATCTCGCCGTTGAACCAAATGTAATCAGCTTTTTTCGTCGTCATTTTTCTTCCCTTGCGCTTATGCGCGGATTTGTTGTGATGTTGGTTGCTGGATCTCGACGCAGGCGACGTCGACCAGCTTACTTAATTGACTAAACAGTAATTCGACGGGCCGCTGGCTGGCAACGGTCAATTCGATATTTATGTTGCCGGCATCTGCCGCGGTTTCCATATTCATGGAACAAACCTGAAAGCCGCGGTGACGAACCACGCGCAGCACGCGTTCTAAGGTTTCCGGGTTGAAGCGAGCCTGTAAAGCGACCTGATGTTGCATCATGATAATTTCTCCAGCATTTCTGCATTACTGGCACCGGGCGGTACCAACGGCCAGACGTTCTCAAGCTCATCGATTGAGACATGAAGCAGGTATGGCCCCTGGCTCGAAAGCATGGTGTCGAGAGCCGCTTCAACCTGGTCTTTACGGGTGATGTGCTGTCCAGGAATGCCGAAGGCGCTGGCCAGCGTGACAAAATCGGGATTATCGGTGAGGGTGGTTTCGCTATAGCGCTCCTCAAAAAACAGCTGCTGCCACTGACGCACCATGCCTAAACGCTGGTTATCCAGTAACAGGATCTTCAACGGCAGCTGTTTACGCTTCACGGTACCCAGCTCCTGCACGTTCATCATGAACGAGCCATCGCCGGAGACGCAGATAACGGTATCGTTCGGACGTGCAACTTGAGCGCCAACCGCCGCCGGCAGGCCAAAACCCATCGTGCCCAAACCGCTGGAGGTAATAAAATTCTCAGGACGTGTATAGGTCATATGCTGCGCTGACCACATTTGATGTTGACCCACGTCGGTTGTGACAACGCTATCGGCCGGCTTACGGTCGGAGAGCTGTTTGAGCAGCAGCGGTGCGTAAATACCCTCACCCGGGTGGTCGTAGCGCCATGCGTGCTCATCACGCAGCGCCTGATTATGCTGGCGCCAGGCGTCGATGGTCAGCGGCTTCTGCAACGCTGGCAGCAATGTATTCAGATCGCCCGTCAGGGCAACATGTGCCTGACGCAGCTTGTTCAGCTCCGCCGGATCGATATCCAGATGGATAACTTTGGCATGCGGAGCAAAGGTGTTCAGCTTCCCGGTAACACGGTCATCGAAGCGGGCGCCAACGGCGATCAACAGGTCACATTCCTGTACCGCCAGATTGGCCGCTTTGGTGCCGTGCATCCCCAGCATTCCCAGATAGTACGGATAGGCCGCATCAACGGCGCCCAGACCTTTCAGCGTGCAGGTGACCGGCATTTGCGTAATGGCGATAAACTCGCGTAACGCAGGAACCGCCTGCGCCATACCCACGCCACCGCCGACGTACAGCATCGGTTTTTGCGCGGCAGCTAACATCTGCAGCGCCTGCTCAACTTCTGCATGGGGGAAGGCAATGTCGTTATCAACCGTCGAGAAATACGGTTCAAGCTCGCCCTTCGCCAGCTGGATATCTTTAGGGATATCAACCAGAACCGGACCTGGGCGGCCAGAGTTTGCGACCTGGAAAGCTTCAGCGATCACTCGCGGCAGCTCTTCCAGCGACTGCACGAGAAAACTGTGTTTCGTACAGGCCAGCGACAAACCAAGGACGTCCACTTCCTGGAAAGCATCGGTGCCGATAAACGGCGCCGCGACCTGACCGGTGATGGCGACAACAGGGATAGAGTCCAGTAACGCATCAGCCAGGCCGGTGATCAGGTTCGTCGCACCTGGACCTGATGTGGCGATGCATACGCCGGTTTTGCCGGTGGCGCGAGCATAGCCGATAGCTGCCATGGCCGCTCCTTGCTCGTGGCGGCACAACAGGTGTTCCACGCCGCCGTCATACAATGCATCGTAAACCGGCATAATCGCGCCACCAGGATAGCCAAAAACCGTGTCGACCCCCTGTGCCCGCAAAGCATGTACTACCCACTGCGCCCCATTCATAGTTAGTTCCCCGTCATAGATCGGGAGAAACAGAATTTTATGCTATTCGTCATTGTCTGCTCCTCGCTTATCATTTTTAAGTTATAAAAAAACCCCCGGACCTTTCGGTGCGGGGGTCTTAGTTCGTTAAGGCTTGATTTCTAAGCCTTTCCTCGTCCAAGTGCAGCCCCGCACGGTGGGATAATAATCACCACCACGCTAATCACGACCAGGCTAATCACTCGTAGAAGGGCTGTCATTTTCTGTACTTTCTGGCTTCTTGTTCGAAGGAATACCTAAAGAGTTACCACAGACATCACAATAAACACAAGATTTTTTTATACATCACTTACTGATCGCGCTAACAGTTTTTTGTAAAACAATTGTTTTTAATAGAAAAAATATAAAATGAAAAAAATTCAATTTATCACCCTTTTCTATGATGCTGCGGCGGTTTCCGCCAATACGCTCTTTCACCATGATGAGCGTCTGCGATGCCGCTTCCATCATGTGTGAAATGTCACAATATCCGGCGATATTCGCTGGAACATGCCGCATAAAATGCATTTCTTACTCATTACTGCCCCTTTTTCTGCCGACATAATGCTCGTACTCAGGAGGCATTATGTCACTCGCGATTATCTACACACGGGCTGCTTTTGGTATCAGTGCCCCGCTTATTACGATCGAAATTCATATCAGCAACGGGCTTCCGGGATTAACCATGGTAGGGCTTCCTGAAACCACGGTCAGAGAGGCTCGCGACCGGGTACGCAGCGCGATAATTAACAGCGGCTATACGTTTCCGGCCAAAAAGATCACCATCAATCTGGCCCCTGCCGATTTGCCAAAAGAAGGCGGGCGATACGATCTCCCCATCGCTCTCGCGCTTCTGGTCGCGTCGGAGCAGTTAGATGCGTCCAGGTTGAAGCAATATGAGTTTATCGGCGAGCTCGCGCTCACAGGGGCGCTACGTGGCGTTCCTGGCGCTATCTCCAGTGCAATGGAAGCGATAAAAGCCGGGCGACAAATTATCGTCGCTGAGGATAACGCGGCGGAAGTGGGGCTCATTGAGGGCCACGAGTGTCTTGTCGCCGGGCATCTGCAGGAGGTGTGTGCGTTTCTCGAGGGACGCCATGCGCTCAATCCTTCCATACCGGAGGAAGAGCATCCTGATGACTCTCTACCTGATCTGAGTGATGTGATTGGCCAGCAGCAAGGAAAACGTGCATTGGAAATCGTTGCCGCAGGGGGCCACAACCTGCTGTTGATTGGCCCTCCCGGAACAGGAAAAACCATGCTTGCCAGCCGGCTGCCAGGTCTTCTGCCACCGTTAAGCAATCAGGAGGCGCTCGAAAGCGCCGCTATCCTTAGTCTGTTGAGCCGCTATCGCGCAACAAAACAGTGGCGTCGGCGACCGTTTCGCAGTCCACATCACAGTGCTTCTCTCGCGGCAATGGTGGGGGGCGGTTCAATCCCGATACCCGGAGAGATCTCGCTGGCACACAATGGGGTGCTGTTTCTGGATGAACTACCGGAGTTTGAACGTCGGGTATTGGATGCTTTGCGGGAGCCGATAGAGTCAGGAAAAATACATATTTCACGAACCCGTGCGAAAATTGACTATCCGGCACATTTTCAGCTTATTGCGGCCATGAATCCCAGCCCCACCGGGCATTACCGGGGCCATCATAATCGCGCATCACCGGAACAAACCCTACGCTATTTGAGCCGCCTGTCCGGACCGTTCCTCGACCGGTTCGATCTCTCGCTGGAAATTCCTCTACCGCCCCCGGGAGCGCTTAGCCAGGCAGCCTCTGGCGTGGAAAATAGCGCCAGCGTGAGGAAGCGGGTTCTCGTCGCCCGAGACAAACAGCTGGCCCGGCAGGAGAAACTCAATGCCCAGCTGGAGAGTAACGAAATGAAAATCTGGTGTCCGCTCAGTAAAGAGGATGCTATCTGGCTGGAACAGGTATTATCGCAGCTGGGGCTTTCTATCCGCGCCTGGCAGCGTCTGCTGAAAGTCGCCCGGACCATCGCCGATATAGGAGGGGAGCCCTGTATTGAGCGCCACCACCTGCAGGAGGCTCTTGGCTATCGAGCGATAGACAGGATGCTGAACCATTTGCAAAAACTCATGGCATAAAAAAAGGGCTTACGCCCTTTTTTGTTAATCATCGCTTTCGGTGTAATCTTCAGCGCCTTCAACCTGCGGTTTACCGCCGGACAGCGTATGAAAACGCTTAGGCCGCTTAATACGCGCCATATACTTAATCCAGACGCGTTCCATTTCCGTGGCTGGCTCACGTTCACCACGACATACCGAAACAAACTGTTTTTCATCTTCGGTGACAGGTTCGCGTTTACCCAGTTCCAGTTCGTTAAGAGCATAACCATGCTGTTCCAGCAGTTGTGCCTCTTTGATGGTGAAATCACCATGACGGGAGAACCCGCGCGGATAATGTTTATTATCGAAAAAACGATTAGTCGTCATAAAGCTTTCCGCCATCCTACACGCTCCTGATTCTTTGGCCGAGCTATTTATGGCGCGGAGTATTAGTTACGCTTGACAGAGTGTAAAACAAAAGATTTAAATCATTACGACAAATAATTTTGCGGAGAAGAGTGTGGATACGGAATTGCTCAAAACTTTCCTTGAGGTGAGCAGAACTCGCCACTTTGGACGAGCAGCAGAGGCGCTTTATCTGACGCAGTCGGCCGTCAGCTTTCGTATTCGTCAGCTGGAAAACCAGCTTGGCGTGAACCTTTTTACCCGCCATCGCAATAATATCCGCCTGACGTCAGCCGGCGATAAGCTCCTTCCTTATGCCGAAACCCTGATGAACACCTGGCAGGCGGCACGAAAAGAGGTTGCGAATGCTTCCCGACATAATGAATTCTCAATTGGCGGCAGCGCATCTTTGTGGGAATGCATGCTTAACGGATGGCTGGGGAAGCTCTACAAAGAGCCCTGTAACCTGCAGTTTGAAGCGCGGATTGCGCAGCGACAATCGCTTGTTAAACAGTTACATGAGCGACAGCTTGATCTACTGATCACGACAGAATCGCCGAAAATGGACGAATTAAGCAGCCAGTTGCTTGGTAATTTTACGCTGGCACTCTACTGTGCCTCGCCATTTAAAACTAAGAATGAATTGAATTATCTGCGCCTTGAATGGGGCCCGGACTTCCAACAAAATGAGGTCGGACTGATTGGCAGTGATGATGTTCCTCTGCTGACAACCAGCTCTGCTGAACTGGCCTATCAGCAACTCGCCGCGCTAAATGGTTGTACATGGCTGCCGACACGCTGGGCGAAGGATAAAAGCGGCCTGCATACGGTGACGGACAGTACAACGCTATCTCGCCCCCTGTACGCTATCTGGCTACAAAACAGCGATAAACAGGTACAGATCCGCGAAATACTGAAGACAAACATACTGGAATAATGCACGCCTCCAGGGACGGAGGATGTTGGCAGATTCTGGGGATGGAAAATAACAGACAAAAAAAATCCTTTGCCTGAGCAAAGGATTATATATGGCAGGGGCGGAGAGACTCGAACTCGCGACACCCGGTTTTGGAGACCGGTGCTCTACCAACTGAGCTACGCCCCTAAATCTCTTACTATTAAGCCCGCTAATTAACTTAGCAGGCTTAACTTTTAATAAGTGGCGGAACGGACGGGACTCGAACCCGCGACCCCCTGCGTGACAGGCAGGTATTCTAACCGACTGAACTACCGCTCCACCGAATACTTCTGTAACCACCGGATTAATGCACCGGCTTACTACTTAATTTGATGCCTGGCAGTTCCCTACTCTCACATGGGGAGACCCCACACTACCATCGGCGCTACGGCGTTTCA